>ERZ772889.10-NODE-10-length-220644-cov-147.876871_pt1 | contig 220644 bp, 200 predicted proteins | sample MGYA00512127_ERZ772889 | MGnify/ENA primary metagenome ERZ772889 (study PRJEB29015, sample SAMEA2737689) | human gut metagenome | biome: human gut; feature: human-associated habitat; material: faeces | place: China | collected 2012 ...
TTGCCGGGATTGCCTTGTGTCGCAATGCTTTTTGGGTTGGTCAGCAGACATTATTATAGCGCTTTTCTCCATTCACAGTGAGTTACTTACCAAGGAAGATGCTGTAAAGGTTCTGCAGGTTGTAGATGATGCCGTAGCATCAGAATTCGTTAAAAAGATTATAGGCGCAATGGCTCGCGCTGCTAGAGTGGGCATGCAGAAGCCCAATGAGCAACAGACTACAGCTTCAGCTGAACGAACTGATGGAGATAGGTCGGGGTATGAACTGCCTGAAGAATTGAAGGGTTTGTTCGTGGTGTACAACAAGCTCGTCCAATTCATTAGAGATTTTCACATTAATCCGATCCGTAAGCCAAATCCCACCTCTCTACTTCCTTCAGTTTTTTTAGCAGATGGTTCTCCATTTCTGCTATGTACAGCTGGTGCTCCAACTGCGCAATTCGGATTTGCATCTGCTCCAGTTCGCTCCGCGGTTCTTGCTCATGCTTGCGCTTGCCGCGGCGATCCTCCAGCCCCGATTCGCCCGTCTCCCTGTATTTCAGCGTCCATGTGCGAGCCTGGCTTCGGCTAACTTCTTGCAGTTCGTTGTTACTGCGGCTTTCGGATTCTCCTACTTCCCGGCTGCAAGACCTCCCCGGCTTATACTATTTCCAGATTCACCCGCGTCATCTGCTTGCGCCTTTTCCGTTCTGGCGTCCGGTCGTTCCATTTAGCGTAGCGCTGCTACGCGCATTCCACTCCCGTTAGCCAGAGCGAAAAATTCGCGGCGCATCTTGGCGCATTCTCATTTGGAAATAGTATTAGTTGTTGCTCATGCCGGGCGCACTCCAGAAAAAGCTGCCGAGGATTTGCTCTCCTCGGCAGCCTTCCCTTTAGTCAATCGCCGTAATGGTCGGCACTGTCCACGTCTTGAGTGCCTCCATATCTGGCGTATAGATGCGCATAAACAGATGGAAGCCGCCTTCCCCCACCGGAAGCCAATTGGTCGTGTCTGCCGGCGCGTCCTTCGACAAAATCACATCCACAGAGCCGTCGTCATTTCTCTTCAAACCCGAACGGTCGTTGATGCAGTAGCGGTCGAGCAGATTATCGATGAGGAAATCATCGTCACCATATGCAGTGATCGACCAGAAACCGCCGTCAAGCACCTGCGGATCGCTTTCAAGGTGGAGAATGTAGGACTTTTCACCCGTCAGAGGATTCCCGTCGGCATCCTTTTCCGTCTTGGGGTACAGTGCGATTTCCACCGTATTCGCCCCAAGTCCGGCAATGGCAACCAGCGCACGGTAGGCATATTCCGTACCAAAGTCTCCGATTGGCGCGCCGAAATAGCTCCACTGCCCCAGCTGTTTTGAAAACTTCATTCCCTCTGCCGCGAGCTTCGGCCGAAGCCCTTGCAGCATTTCCCGCCAATTTGCCTGAATATCTCCGGTCAAAACAGATGCGTCAAATTCCATGCCGGGGCCAACGTGAACTGCCGCGAGTTTTTCAAGTATTTCCGCATCAGCGGCGGACGGCGGATTGTCTTCCATCAGCGTGTTTGCTTTGTTGAAGAATGTGACAGGATCCAGCGACAGTACCTTGTTGATGGGGACATAGCTGTTTTCCTCCCGATAGCTTCCCTTCGGAGGCTGATATGCTTCTCCGCTCAGGTATACAGAAAGCGGTAAAAGCTGCATCTGCGCCTGAATGGCATACACATTCGGAAGATCCGCCTCTCCGGAAAGTACCGTTCTGGTAATGGCCCACGCCATAGCGGTAGGAACATCAATGCGGGTCACATTGTCCGGCAGATCGCCCTTCCAAGTTGAGCGCGTGATCGCATAGACTCCAGCCCGGTCAAGGACAGCGACGGTATTTGTCCATGCGTCAAGCACCTGCACCTTGCAGAAGCGGTCTGTTTCCGGATGCACATAGATCATCGGCTCTTCGCTCAGGTCATACCACACCTGTGTATAGATGGTGTCCACATTCGGCGTCACCACGTTTTTGAACTGCGCGTTGGCCAGTGCCACACCGTGCATGAACTGATTGACAGGCGCCTTGCCGGGTGCGGCTTTCTCCGTATTCGTTGCGGAAGTTCTCGTCGCGTCCATCAGCACCAGCGGGAATGCATAAATGTAAGCCTCCTCAATGGTTTTCCACACATCTTCGGACGACGAGACAGCCTCCGCCTTGACACTCCATGCGCAGCCGGACAGCAGCATCGCCATGCAGAGCAGAATCACTGTGATTTTCTTCATCTTTTTTCCCTCCCTATACGATTTTTCTTACGGTTCGATGATATTGAAATACAGGTCAAAAGCGGCCATACTGTCACAAAACGCTTGGAACAGCGCCTTATCGCCCTTTTCAACGGTGATGAGCTTGTCGATATTTTCCTGATTTCCGCTTGTGATGGCAAGAATCCCGATTCGGGGGGTAGAAATCGTCAGGTCTGCCTCATCCGAGAGCGTATCCTTATAGTACAGGAGCACGCCATGGTGGATCTTCAGCAGATAATCGTCGCCATCCGTCAGCTTGAGGTTGATGGTGAAGGAACGATTCTGGAGCTTTTCCGTATCCATGATAATGCCCATGTAATCCAGCATTGTCTGCGCGTCCATCCCCTGGGCGGTGGTGCCAACGCCAAGTTGGGCTGCCTTCGGGTACTGACCGGTGCCATTCCGCAGCTCAAAGGCTGCCACAAGATAAGCGTTTCTCCATGCGCCCGACTCTGCCTGATAGCCAAGCTGCTCCAGCGCATCGGCGCACAGATAGCGCGCTTCCTTATTTTCCGGGTCAGCATATACCAGCGTATTCGTTATTTGTGCGACCCACTGATATTCGCCCTTTTCATAATCGGCATGTGCCATTTCAAGCACCTTGTCCGTGTCGCCAAGATACTCCACGAGTTTTTTGGCATATTCGCTCGGCGTCAGTTCATCCAGATGAATCGGGTTTGCATCGTACCAGCCCATGTATTTCTGATAGACTGCCTTGACATTGTGCTTCAGCGTACCGTAATACTGCCGGGTATACCAAACCTTTTCCAGCTCCTCCGGCAGCCGGATCATGGAGGCAATCTCCGTGGAGGTATAACCTTCGTTGATATACAGGAGGGTCTGATCGTGGATGAACTTATAGATGGCAGCTGTGTTGGTCATGTATTCGTTGACGGTTTCCTTGCCCCAATGCGGCCAATTGTGTGCCTGAAAGACAACCTCGGCATCGGGGAACAGCGACTGCGCCTCGGTGATATAACGAGCCCAGCTGTTCGCATCCCGCACCTCCGCGCCGCGCAGCGTGTAGAGATTGTGCATGGTTCCGCTGCAGTTTTCCGCCATCCATAGGGCTTTGCTGTCGGGGAAATAGGTGTTCATTTCGGCGGGAGATTCCGTTCCCGGCGTCTGCTGGAAGATAGCGGTTACGCCATCAATGGTTGTTTCATAAATCGAATCCGTAACCTCGAAGGTCGGCGCGATATAGCCGACACCGGTCTGCACTGCGGTCAGGCCAATGCCCACCGAAAGGCGTCCCTGTTCGCCATAGGGAAGCATGGAGCCGTACTGGAAAAACGCCCGGCGCTTCATTGCCGTGCCCACAAAGACATTTTCCTTCATTACCGCGTCCGTAAAGCCCTTCGGCACAATAATTGCGGTCTTGCCGGATGCAATCTGCTCGTCAAGCGGCAGGCTGCTATCCGCAGCATCTTCTGGGGCAATCAGCCCTTCAATGCCGCCGTAGTGATCCACATGCGCATGGCTGATGACAATGGCGACAATCCGCGCATCGCCCATCTTGGAGCGGAAGAGTTTCAGCGCTTCCGCCGCGGTATATTTGCTGCTGCCGCAGTCCATGATGATCCATCCGTGTTCGCTGCGGACGAAAGTAATATTGGAAATATCATAGCCGCGCACTTGGTAGATGCCGTCAGTAACCTCAAAGAGACCGTAAATGTGGTTTAGCTGCGTATTCCGCCATAGGCTGGGGTTGGCGGTATCCGGCGCTTCTTTGTCAAGAAACGCATATGCATCCTGCGTCCACACGATTCTCCCGTTCTCGCCACGGAGATTCAGTGTGTCCGGTGCGGCGATGAAACCTCGTTCCGCATTCTCAAACTCCGACGTATCCTCAAAGTTCAGGAAGTCATATACCTGCCGATTGGCCTCAATGGTGCTTTGGGTTGCCGGCTTCGTCTCTGCATTGAACACGGCGGCAGTGCCGCTGCTTTTCTCGGCACTGGCGCAGACCGTCAGCATGGCAGCCAGCATGGTCGGCACAAGGAGTAAGCTTAGCAGTTTCTTTTTCACAGGTGTTCCTCCTTTACTCAGACAGATTTCCCCATAGGGAACTGCTACGAAAGATGACATCGCTCACCTTCCGTACTTTTCTGTTCTTGTGTTTTCAGTGTAGCATAACTTTGTTTGAATTGCAACATACCTTGCGTGAACATCGTACAATCCTGCGCGAATGACGTTTTTTCTTTGCGTTGAATCTTGCATTGCATCTGAAAACATGGTATTCTGTAATGGTATTATAATGGTGGAGGGAAGAGCTATGAGATTCAACGATATTTCCGTTATTTCCAACCGCAAGCATATCAGCTTGCTGACAGAGGACATTCTTTATATTCAATTGTCAGGCCGCCAGTCGATCATCCATTTTTCCGATGGCAGAACCTACGAAACCTATGCCACCATCCATGAATTGAAAAGTATGCTTGGCAGCGGCTTTATCCGCGCCGACCGCGCCACGCTGGTATCTATCAAGGGAATCCACGACATTGGAAAGGAGATTGAACTCGTCAACGGAGAAACGCTGTATTATAGCTGTCGAAAGAAACGAGAGCTCAAAGAACAGCTGCGCGCCGGACGGCGGCAGATTGCGCAGAGCCTGTCTGACAGCGACGCGCCCACCACACAGGAAGAATATCAGCGGCACTATGCCAGCTATGACAGCGCGCCCTTTGCGTTTACCGACATTGAGATGGTGTTCAACGAGGAGCGTGCCGCTGTGGACTGGATCTTCCGCTACGGTAACGAGGCACTGGCTGAAATCGAAAAAACGCCGCTGCAGCAGCTCATCAACCACTCGTTCGGCAGCATTTTCCCCAATATGGACGCAAAGTGGCTGCGCGTCTACGAGCGCACGGCGCTGTTCGGTGAAACGCTGGAAATTGTATATTACAGCCCGGAGATTGACACAAAATTGAAAATCATCAGCTTTCCCACGTTCAAAGGGCACTGCGGCTGTATGCTGTTCAAACAAACGGATATTCAGACGGTGGGTGAGTACGCAGCGCCATAACGAACTGCGCAGATGTGTGTCCCTGCTCTCGAACATGAGGACGGGCGCTGTTTTCACCGCATTTCTCCTGTGTGTTTTGCACACATACTGTTGACATTTCAATTCTTTTCTGCACGCAAAACAGCGCTGACAGGGCCTTTCCCCTGCCAGCGCCGTTTTGTATTCAGCTTTACTGCCGCTGCACCGAAATTGGCTCATTCGTCAATTCCACCGTCTCGCCATACACCTGCACCGCCAGTTTGTCCCCCTGCGTCAGCTGGAACACGGTCTTATTCGCATCCATGCTGATTGCAATCACACGCCCGCGGTACATGACCGAGAAGGTCAGCTGCTTCCAGCGCTCCGGCAGACGCGGGGCGAAACGCAGCATCGTGTCATCGCTGCGCAGACCTGCGAAGCCGTAGACGATGTTCGCCCATGCCATCGCGATGCTCGTGATGTGCAAGCCCTCGCGCGTATTGCGGTTATAGTTGTCCAAATCAAGGCGCGTCGCGTAGCCGAAGAAATTGACTGCCTCGTCCATCTTGTCCAGTTCTGCCGCCAGAATGGAGTGAATCGCAGGCGAAAGAGAGGATTCGTGAATCGTGCGCGGCTGGTAGAAATCGTAGTTGATACGCTTCGTCTCGGTATCAAAAGACGAATTGTAGAGGTAGAGGAACATCAGCACATCCGGCTGCTTAATCATGTCCGTGCGGTAGATGCGGTCGTACGCCCAATGGTCGTAGAGCGGGAACTCGCTGACCGGAATGCTGTTGATGTCCGTGTGCGGCAGCTCAAAAAAGCCGTCGTGCTGCTCAAACAAGTGATTGGGCGCTTCCGGAATGTACATGTTGTCGGCAATGTGCCGCCATTGCGCGGGTTCATCCGGTACAAGCTCGACTTTTTCACACAGTGCCGCGTAAGTTTCCGGCGCATCCGCCCGCATTGCATCCAGCACATCCGCCGCATAGCGCAGGGCGCGCATCCCCATATAATTGGTATACGCGTTGTTGTTGACCATCATGTGGAACTCATCCGGGCCCATCACGCCGAAGAAGCCGTATTTGCCGATTTTCTCGCTGAAGCCGACGCGAGTCGCTTGGAATCGGGCAATTTGCAGCAGCATTTCCGCGCCGTATCGGTACAAAAACGCCTTGTCGTCCGTCAGGTGGACATAATGCCAGATGCCGTAGGACACCGCCGTGCTCGGCTGCAATTGCAGGCTGGCGTGCTGCCAGAGCGGACATGCCTCGTCGCCGTTAAGCGTCGCAATCGGGTAGCATGCGCCCTTGCAGTCCAGCATTTTTGCTCGCTCCAGCGCCATCGGCAGCGTGTTGTAGCGGAAAAGGAGGAGCGATTTCGCAGCTTCCGGGTTCGTGAAGAGATAGAACGGCAGGCAGCAGGATTCCGTGTCCCAGAATGCATGACCGTTGTACGCCTCGCCCGTCAAGCCCTTCGCGCCAATGTTGTGGCGCATACTGCCGCCATTGTAGGTCTGCGCGAGCTGGAAGGAGCAGAAGCGAATCCCCTGCTGTTCCGCTGCGACGGCTTCCGCCATGCTTTCATCTTTCGGCTCAATGCAGATGTCGGACGTGTGCCAGTAAGCATCCCAATACGCGCGCTGTGCCGCCTGTGCGTCATCGAGCGAGACGGCTTTGCTCTGTGCCATCGCATCCAGACCGCTCTGCCAGAGGTCGTCCCCCTGCTGACCGTTGAACAGCACGACGACGCGCTTGTCGATTTGCACGGCTTGCCCCGGCGCAAGCAGAACATCCGCCGTCGCGGTGACGGTTTTGCCCTCGGCGAATGTGGTGGATTCGCCGGGCCACGTCAGCCATGCTCCGCAAAACTCCTCCTGATTCGATAGCGTCGTGCGGGACTGCGCCATCAGGCAATCCGGCTTCGCGTCGATGCGCGTCTCCTGCCAGAAACACTTCTGCCGCCCTTCATGCACGACGTTGAAGGACACGCCGGACGTGACTGTCGCGCTGCCCGTGAAATTGAGCGCTTCGAGCGTGATGCGCTGGTACGCGCGTTCGCGGTGCACCATATCGAGGAATCGAAGGAAGGTCAGGCGGATTTGCTTGCCGCTCTTCGTCGTCCAGAGGAAGCGGCGGGTGAGCGTACCGGCGCGGAGGTTGAGTTCGCGGGTGAAGTCAGAAAACTGCGACTGCCCCAAATCGAGCGTTTCGCCATCGACGGAAATCGTCGTCATCAGCCATTCCGCCGAGGGAATCATGAAGTGCGTTTTGTCAATGATGCCCTTATAGGAGCGGCTCAGCTTCTCCATATCATAGATGCCATTGGTATACGCTCCGCGAAGGCTATCGACATGACCGCCCTCATCAAAGCAGCCGCGCACGCCGATGCTCTCATTGCCCAGCGAGAAGATGGATTCGCTCACGCGCGCATAGGCGGGGTCGAAGCCCTGCTCAATGACCTTCCACGGGTCTACTTGGAAATATACGTCAGCGGCTTTTGCCATTGTGCGTCCTCCTGTCGGTTCTTTCTTCTAATAAGAAAGAAGTAGAAGCTCTATTTTTCGGTATTGCAGGTTGTCTTCTTTTCCGTGAATGGGCTGTTAAGCAGCTTCCAGAGGGCTTTCCGCTCGCCCTCTGGACTCCTTCGGCGCGCCCTCCCATGTTACTGGGTGATAGGCGGAGTTTTTATAATGTCAACCCTTGATGCCCACAGACACAGCGTTTTCGGTCAGCTGCTTCTGGAAGATGAAGAAAAGGATGATGGGCGGAATCATCGAGAAAACGACGGAGCGCATCATCGTGTCGGCGTTGACGGTCTGTTCCGTACTGAAAACAAACAGGCGCACCATCACCGTTTGCAGCGCGCTGCCGCGAAGCACCAGATACGGCAGGAGGAAGTCCGACCATGCGGCGTTGATGGCGAAAATCGCAATCACGGAGCAAATCGGCTTGGACAGCGGCAGGACGATGTAGAAGAACGTTTGCAGCTGCGTGCAGCCATCAATCCGCCCGGCTTCGATGATGGAAGTCGGCAGCGATTCAAAGAACTGCACGAACAGGATAACGTACATGGCATTCGCGCCATAGCTCAGCCAGAGCGGGACGAACGAGCCGCCGAGATTCAGCTTCTGGATGTTCATGAACAGCGGCACGATGCTGATGGTCGTCGGCAGGAGCAGGGAGAGCATGACGAGCTTCTTGACGATGCCGTAGCCCTTGGGCTTCAAAATCGCCAGCCCGTAGCCCAGCAGACCGTTGAACACAATCGCGCAGACGACGCTGCCCGCAACGGAAATCAGCGAGTTAAGGTAGTTCTGCGCAATGCCCAGCTGCGACCACGTTTTCGCGAAGAGAGAAAAATCGAACACTTCCGGGAGCAGTTTGGCGGACGACATGAACTCCTTCAAGTCCTTGAAGCCCGCCAGCACAACCCAGATAATCGGGAAAACCGCGATGACCGTCATAATCAGGCAGAAGAAGATGATGAACCCATACCCAACCCGGACGGACGCGGAGTGCATATCGTAGTCCCGGATGACGCCGGTGCGCTGTGCTTTTGCCATATGCGTTCTCCCTCCTTAATCCCAGTCGGATTCTTTGCGGTCGAAGTAGGAGTAAATCGCCGTCATGACGAGCAAAATCAGCGTGACAATCACCGCGACGGCAGATGCCTTGCCATAGTTCATCGAGCCGCCGAACGCGTACTGCCACATCAGCTGCATCAGCGACAGGGACGCATTATCCGGGCCGCCCTTCGTCAGCACCATCGGTTCATACATAATCTGGAACACGGAGATGATTTGCAGAATCAGCAGCGTACCCGCGAGCTTCTTGATGGCAGGAATCATGATGTGGATGATGCGCTGCCAGATGCCCGCGCCGTCAATCGCCGCCGCTTCGTACAGCTCCGGGCTGACGCTGGACATGCCCGCCATGTAAATCAGCGCCGTCGCGCCCGCGCCCTTCCACGTCGCAATCAGGATGATGATGGGGATGACCCACTCCGAGCGCGTCAGGTACGTCTGCGGCGCAATGCCCAAGTGGCTGAGCAGGATGTTCAGTACGCCGGACTTCTCGCCGGAGAAGAACGCCGACCAGAGGATGACGACCGCCAGACCGGGCAGCATATTCGGCAGATACGCCACCGTGCGGAAGAAGCTCTTGCTCCGCACGGTCTCCCCAATCAGCAGCGCCAGCACCATCGGCAGAAAGAAGCCCAGCAGCAGCGACCAGAACGTATACGAGAACGTGTTCGTCAGCGCCTGCAGGAAGTCATCTTTGCCCATGACGCTGATGTAATTCTTGAAGCCGATGAAGTTCACCAGTTCGATGTTGCGCGTCTTATACAGGCTCATCACCACGCTTTCGAACAGCGGTTCCCAGACAAAGAACAGCATCAGCACGAGGCTCGGCAGCATAATCAGCCAAGCATTGAGGTGGTCAACCGTCCGTGCGCGCAAGCCGACTTGCGCCTTTTTTCTGCTCATAGGCGTTCCTCCGCGAAGATTTGAGCGATTTTTGTGTAAAAGAAACCGGCATCGGTTCTCCTCCGCCGGTGTTCTTTTTTCCAATTAGAAATGAGGAATTAGCAATTGGCAATAATTGCCCGATGGCACCGCACTGCCCCGTCCGCATTGACTTTCGCTCGTCACCAACAAGGGCTAACCCAAAGTGCAGCGGCGCCGAAGGTTTCCAAAGGGCGATCGGAAAGCCCTTTGGTCGCCTCCGCAGAGGCGAAACCCTCTGCAACAAACAATGCAATGCCATGCAGAATCAGAAATTAATAATCATTGATTTCATCATCCAGATACTCCTGGAAGGAATCCTGCGCCTTTTGCAGTGCCTTGCGCACGTCCGCGCCCTCGCGGGTGATGACGCGCTGAATTACAGCGGTCAGCTCGCGATACAGCTGCTGCGCAAAGACGGGTTCTTCCGAGCGCAGCGTAATCGTGCCCTGCGTGATGGAATCGAAGAAGTCGTTGTACAGGCGCATATCCACGTTGCAGTATTCGTCAATAATCGCCTGCTTCGCCGCGTTGTAGTCCTCGTCGTTCCACGCGCTGATGGCGGGCAGAACCGGGGCGCCGCGGTCGCGCTTGGCAGCATAGTCCGCGCGCATCCCCTCGATAATCTGGTCATTCAGGTATGGCATCTTGCCCAGCACGGTCAGGTATGCCATCAGCGCCGTCGCCTGATCCTCGGTGATGTTCGGCGCGAACATGTAGCAGGTACCGCCCGCCAGCGCATAGCGTCCCGCGTCGCCCGCCGGGAACGGAATCAGCGCGAAGTCCTCCACCGGCAGACCCTTGTTGGAGGTCGGCTGGTCAACAGAGTCATCCGCCGCGAAGTTCATCGCCGCTTCGCCCGTGCCCAGCAGAGAATGCGCGCCCGCCCAGTCAGTCGTGGTCGCGTCGGCATTGAGGATGTTGTACTTCCAGCGCAGGTCGCGGATGTACTCCATCGCCGCCACGCACTCGTCGGATGTGAAGTTGCACACCCAGCGGCCGTCTTCATCCTGATATTCCAGCGCGTTTTCGCCCACGCAGCCGAAATTCCACGCGATATTGGTGAACAGCCAGCCGCCATACGTCTCGCTCGCCGGGAATACCAGCCCCGCCTTGCCCGTCTTTTCGCGGATAATCTGACCGTATTCCGCCACTTCCTGCAAGGTCTTGGGGTAAATCGGCAGACCTTCCTCGTCCACCAGCCCCGCCTCGCGGAACAGGGCGACATTGATGTGCATACCCAGCACATAGCCGTCGCGCGGCAGACCGTAGATGCGGCCGTTCTCGTCGGACAGCATTTCGAGGTACGACGGGCTGAACTCATCCAGCACGCCCGCGCGCTCCAGCGCATCGGTCACGTCGCCGACAAGATGCTGGCTGATCAGCAGCTGCGGGTCGGTAAACGGCGGCTGGAAGATGCTCGGCGCCGTGCCGCCCTTCGCCATTGGAACGTAGCTGCTCAGGGTGTAGGAGTAGTAATCCGGCACCAGCGTCACGTTCGGGTAGTGCTTCTTCATCGTCTCGCGGTAGCTCTCAAAGAGCGCCTTTTCCGCCTCCGCCGCCGTATCCGCGGGCCAGTTGCCCAGCGTAATCGTGCAGGTCAAGTCCGCATCAACGACCTCTTCCGCCATCGCCAGCGGCAGCGCGCCCAGCGTCAGGCACAGCACCAGCAGCATGGAAACCAATTTCATCGACCCTCTCATGGGAAAACCTCCTTCACGAGTTCGTTGCGTATTTTTGTTAGGTTTAACGCTCAACCTTGTCTCTATTATAGTGTATCAATCCCATTTTGTCAATCCTGTTTCGAGATTTTTTTGAAAAGAAAAGGGGCTGCTTCGGAGAAGTTGTGTCACCGAAGCAGCCAAAGGGATGTGTTATACTATTTCCAGATAAGAATGCGCCAAGATGCGCCGCGAATTTTTCATTCTGGCTAACGTGAATGAAACGCAGCGTAGCAGCGCTACGCTAAGTGGAATGAGCGGACGCCAGAAGGGAAAAGGCGCAAGCAGATGGCGCAGGTGAATCTGGAAATAGTATTATTTACTTTCCTTGAAAACGACCATCAATCCCTGTGCATTTGCCCAGTCAATCACCTGCTGATTTTCCGCGTCGCAGAGAATCACCGGATGGCAGCCGCTGAAGGCATCATCCGCCAGCGTTTGCACACTGTTCGGGATAATGACCAGCCGCAGTAGCGTACAGTCTGCAAAGGCGCGCTTTCCAATCGCAGTAACGCCCTCCGGAATATTCACCTGCTGCACCTGCCACATGCCGACAAAGGCTTCTTCCTCGATTGCCTTCAAACTCGCAGGCAGCTGCAGAATGTGATCCGACGCAATCGCATACCCATTGTCCAGCCATGTGCCGCAAATCTTGCAGACCGTGTCGCTTATCCGCCCGTCTTCCGTCGATGTTGCAGGCCGTACCGTCTCAATGTACGGCGTATGCGGTATGTCGATGCGGCTCGTAACGGAACTGTATTCCGATTCCACATAGTTGTCCGCTGTCTGCGCAATGTAGAGCGTGTATCCCAGGTCGCAGCGAAGCGCCGAGAGGTCAAGCGTAATTTCGCGCTTGCCGTCCGGGTAAAGTTCTGCACGATCCTCCACATAGAAGTGCGTTATAGGAGCACTCGATATGCCGCCTTCCGGCCAGAAAATCAAATCCAGCTGCGCATTTTCCGGGAAAATATGTGAATCCGAAAGCGTCAGCGTCAGCTTGTTGTCCACCAGCTGTGCAGCATCACGAATGGGCGGCAGTTGGCATTCCAGCACCAAGTCAAATTCCGTCGGTGCCAGCGTGTCAATGTACTGGCTCAGGGTCGGGGTGAAGGTCGCATGATAGACCTTTTTGCCAGTAATGGTTTGTTTCTTTTCTATATCTTCTCCCCTTTCTATGGTGAACAGCGCCACGTTTGCTTCTTCGGTGCCTTCCGTCAGCGTCAGCGTGCCATCCACATTCCAGTCGCACAGCACTGCCGTGTATTCCGGATCATCCAGCCGCACTTCCGCGCCATACGGATAGAGCGTCTGCGTATTCACCGTCACTTGCGCATACTCGCCCGTCAGGTCGTCACTGAGCCAGTAGCCGTTGTTTGTGCCGATAATAGTCGGCTCAAATTTGCCCTGCGCGTTCTGCCAGTCCAGCGTATCCATGTGCCGCCCCGCGAAATCCAGCACATACGCATAACTCGCATCCATCAGTTCCTCAATCGGCTGAACTTCCGCATACACCAACTTCTTGCCCTCTGTAAAGGACGCAGATGCCTGCGCCACAACCTCCGCCTCAACATCCTTGGAGTACGCCTGATAGAGGAAGGTCTGGTCGTAGTTGTCGCAGGCTTCCACGTTCGGATCATCCCCGAACGACAAGCGATACGTTTCTCGATTGAGCATGAAGTATCTCGCCTTTCCGAAATGCTCCACAAAGGCAGGATGCGTGAAATACCATTGCCCATCAATCTGAATCATATTCACGGCATCGCCGTCAAAATAAGAAACAAACACCGAGCTTTGATCACCAATGCCCTCGCCTTCAACGATGCCCTTCGCGTTAAAGTAGATATCATTGGTAACATTTGCCGCATTCAGCAGTGCTTTGTATGCAAATGCCCAGCCCCAGCGCGTACCTTTACGCAAAGTAAGCACCATTTTGCCGCTGTATGTGTGCGGCAGCATGTCCGACAGCTTCGTTTCGCTGAGCATCCAATCTACCAGCGCTTCTGCTTTCTGATAGTCGGTCATGTCATCCGTAATCACCTGCGCGACAATTTTTGCTGCCAGCTGATCAGCCGTGCCGAGGTATTCTGCCGGAATCGACTCATCCAAATGCACGGGAATCTGATGCGCCAGCGCGTACTGATGCGCCGCGCTGCCCGACGGCGTGTAGAATTCCACAACCGCTTCGCTGAACGCATCATCCGCAATTTCCGTAACCGATGCCGGAATTTCCAGCAGCAGCATCGCGTTTCCAAATGCATTTGCGCCGATGCGCTCCAAGCCATCCGGCAGTTTCAGCGCTGCCAAAGCAACATTGCCGTGGAATGCCTGTGTGCCAATGCTGTGCACACCCTGCGGGATGGTAAGCGTCTGCATCCGCGCGGCCTGCGCAAACATCCCCTGCGGGATTTCCGTCAGTGATTTCGGCAAATGCACGGACAGAATGGCATAATTCATCCACATCGGATTGATGCCGATTTGCTTCACGGTATCCGGGAAATACATGGACGTAACGGACGTGGAAGCAAACGCATAATCCCCGACCGTTTCCAGCGAATCGCCCAGAGAGAAGGACGGAATTGCTTTGCAGACGTTGAATGCCCGCTCGCCGATGTACTTCACATGCGGCAGCAAAACGCCCTTCTGCTCCGCCGACGGCGAAACGCGCTTCAGTTTCTTGCAGCCATCAAATGCATAGTCTGAAATTTCCGCCAAATTCGGCGAAATATTGATTTCCTCAATGTTTTCGCAGCTCGTGAAGGCATGTTCGCCAATGGACTGAATGAGCGCACCGCCGTTAATGGTTTGAAGCGCCTTGCAGCCGCAGAACGCACTGCTCTCGATGGTCGTAACAGTGCTGGCGAGCGTTGCTTCCGTCAGCTTCGGGCATTCCAAGAACGCGTCAGCACCAATCGTTTCAACGCCGGGGGCAATGGAGACCTTCTCCAAATTCTTGCAGTAAATGAATGCGCCGCCAACGCGCTTCACATTGCCGGGAATGGTAATCGAGGTCAGCCCGCTCTCACGGAACGCGGCATCCCCTATTTCCTCCAAACTTTCCGGCAGTTCCACCGATTGGAGCTTGGACGCTCCACAGAAAGCATTCGCGCCAATTTTCTTCAAGCCATCGGGGAGCGTCAGCGAACGGAGTTCTCCATTATAATAGAATGTCCAGTCCGCGATTTCGGTCACATTTGCCGGGATGACAACTTCAGCAATCGGAACTCCTCGGAATGCTTCTTCTCCGATCGTGGTCAGCGAATCCGGAAGATTGATTTCTTTCAGCGCATAGCAATGCGCAAACGCAAGTCCATCAATACTTGTTACCCCATCCGGTAGATGAATACTTTCCAGCGACTTGCAGTTTGCAAATGCTTCATAGCCGATGCTCGTCACACTGTCCGGAATTTCAATAGTTTTCAGGGACGTACAGTCCTTAAAGCCATGCACGAACGTGATGTTCTTCGGCAAAACGACCGTGGTCAGGGACGTGCATTCCGTGAAGCATCCGCCTTCCATGCGGAAAACCTGCGGCGGCAGAAGTACTGTCTCCAAATTTTCGCATCTTGCAAATGCCCACTCCATCAAGTCAAAGTCCGTTGATGTGATTTCCACAGACTTCAGCTGATGGCAATATGCAAATGCAAAGCCTCCAACGTGAATCCCCGGCTGCGAAAGTTTCAGCGACGTAATGCCGGAATTACGGAATGCGTGGTAGCCGATTGACTCCAATTTTTCCGGGAATCCTATATCGTTCAGTGCTGTACAGTTTGCAAAAGCAGATTTTTCAATAGACGTGCAACTTTCCGGCAATTCAACTTTGACCAATGCACTGCAATTCTTAAACGTTTCCTCTTCAATACGTTCTACTCCATCAGGCAGTACCACATTTGTAAGCGCTTCGCAATCAGCAAATGTGCGAGATGCAATTTGCAGCTTTTGCTGAGTAAACTCTATTGACTGCAATTCTGTATTGCAGAACGCTTCCTTGCCGATGCTTTCCAGCTTATCAGGAAACTCAACGCTGCTGAGCGCTGTGCAGTCCTTAAATGCAGCATCGCCAATACTAATGCAGCTTTCTGGCAACGTTATGCTTGTCAATCCTTTTCTACCGCTAAACGCTGTTTCACCAATCGTTGCAATACCTTCACGAACTGTAACATGACCTGTAATGGAGGCGTTGACGAATAAGATGCCATTTCCTGTTTGTCATACAAAATACCATCTTCCGACATATAACGCACAGAAGCAGGCGCAGTTGTAATAGTTTTTAAATGACCGGGCCAAGTGCCACTAATACTTTGCAGTGTTGCAGGCAAGTTCAGCGTCTCCAAGGAATTACAACCCTCGATAACGCCATTCTTCATTGTCTTTAAGTCATCAGGCAACGTAAGTTTCGACAGCGAAACGCAATCCACGAAAGTCGCAGAAAGTTCAGTAACGCCATTAGGAATCGTCATTTCAGTCAGTGACGTGCAGTGTGCAAATGCAGCCGATCCTAAGGTTGTTAATCCTTCTGGCAGCGTTACTTTTTCCAAATTAGTGCATCCACCAAATGCATACCATTTGATTGTTTGCAGTTCTTCAGGAAGTTCAATTGCTGTTAATTTTTCACAGTCTGCAAACGCCTTCTCGCCAATCTCTATCAACGTATCCGGAAGCTGTATGCCCGTGATATTTCTTCCGCTGAAAGCATCATTGCCAATACGTTCTGTTCCATCTCGTACTGTGATTACGCCTTCAATATTAGGCATTGTATAAAACACAGACTTGGAAGCGGTTTGGTATAGGATGCCATCTTCCATCTCGTAGTAAGGATTTCCTTCCGCCACACGAAGCGTTGTCAGTGACGAACAGTTTTCAATAAAGGACGTGTCCCTAATAAACGAGACATTGACCGGTATCGTCAGCGACGTTAGACCGGAATATTCAAATGCTTTCCACTCAATCGTTGTCAGTGTATCTGGCAATGTAATTTGTGTCAGCTTGGAACAGCCACTAAAAGCGCCTCGGCCAATTTGCTCCACACCACCAAACGTGATTTCTTGTAAGTTTTCCTGTCCACTAAATCCCCAGTCAGAAATAACCTTCAAGCTCTGCGGCAGACTCACACTCACCAGATTGTTAACATAGTACTCTTCATCGCGATTTAAATAGTGCATGAAGGCAAATTCCCCAATCACTTCAATCCCTTCGCTGACAACAACGTGCGTCAGAATCGGGCTGCGGAGGTTTTCAATCGCATAGACAGGGTATCCGTCAATCACTGCCGGAACAACCGTCTCCGGCAGCGTGCCCGTGTAGCCTGTAATATACGCTTTGTCCCCTTCAAGGCGATAGGTGAACGATGTGCTTTCACTGGCATAGCGCACCCCGTGTGCGCTCGCCCACAGCTGCGCCGGGCTGCCATCCTGCACCACAAGGCACAGCGCATCATTCACTGCTTCAAACGCATGGTCGCCGATTGTCTCCACCTGCGTGCCGATGGTGATGCTGCGCAGATTCTGGCAGTAGGCAAACGCATAGTCCGCAATGGCGGTCACGTTTTCGTCAATCACCAAATCCGCTCCTGCGCGCCGTGCCGGATAGAGCAGCAGCGTTTTACCTGTCGCGTCCATCAGGATGCCGTCACAAACCTGCAAATACACACTTTCCGCTTCCACGCGCACTTCTTGCAGGTACTTGCAGTTTGTAAAGGCGTTTTCCGCAGTACCGACCACGGGCAAGCCGTCATGCACAGCCGGAAGCACCAGCAGTACCGCGTTTTCATCGCAGCCGCTGACAAGATAGCCATCCTGCGCGGCATTGAGCGTGTAGGAAATTTCCTGATCCGCCGCGGCAAAATTCACGCCCTGTGACGTGGCTGCTTTTTCAGCGGCAGACCCCTTCCAGCCGCGGATGGTCAGATTCTCGCAGTTCGCAAAAGCATCCGCCGCGATTTCCTCCACGTCCGGCCAGAGCAGGATGTCCGTCAGCGCCCTGCATCCCTCAAAAGCGGCACTTTCAATGCGCCGCACCGTGCGCGGCAGGGTAACTTTCGCCATGCTTTCATTGCCGCTGAATGCCCTTGCGCCAATTTCCACAATGCCGTCCGGCAGTTCGATTTGGGTCAGCGCAGTGCAGTGCTCAAACGTGCTCGCCGGGATTTTCGTCAGCGCTGCCTCCCACTGAACTTCCCGCAGGGCGGCACAGTTCATCCATGCGCCGTTGCCCAGCGTCGTGACGTTCTTGGGCAGCTTCAGCGTCTGAATCCCAGTGCCAGAAAAAGCAGACGAACCAATCGTATTCAAATTTTCCGGCAGGACGATGCTTTCCAGCGTGCCAATGCCCGCAAACGCATACGCGCCGATTCTGGTCAGGCTCTCCGGGAAGATGATTTCCGTCAGGGCCGTATTTTCAAACGCATTTGCTTCTATGGTTTGCAGATACTTGCTCCATATCACCGTTTTCAGCGATGTGCAGCCGCTGAACGCCGACGCAGAAACGGTATAGAGGCGCTCCGGCATCTGGAATTCCGTCAAGGAAACGTCATTCCGGAACGCCGCTGCACTCAGGCTCGTTACGCTGTCCGGAATATGCACGCTTTCCAGTGCCGTGCAGTTCTGGAACGCCTTTGTGCCGATGTTCGACAGCGAATCATCAAACGACAGCGATTGCACCGCCGTGCAGCCTTCAAATGCCGATTCGCCAACAGACGTCACGCCCGTGAACGCATTGGGCGAAACAAGCGACGTGCAGCCCTTGAAGAATCGGTCAGGAATCGCCGTCAGCGTACCTTCACCGAAATTCACCGTCTTCAAGCCCGTTGCATTTTCAAACATGCCTGCCTGATAATCGCTGAAAATCGGCGAGAAAGTCAGCGTTTCCAGATAGCGCAGGTTTTTGAGTGCGCCATCATCAATCTGTGTCAGCGTTTCCGGCATGACAAAGCTTTGCTGCGGTGCGCTGACAGCATAAGTCAGCAGCCGCGTGGCATCCGCCGTCATCAGTGCACCTTGCTGCACCTGAAAATGCGTGTTTCCCTCTGCCAGCTGGAAAGCCGTCAGCGCCGTGCAGTCACGGAATGCATCCGCGCCAATCAGGTTCAGCGACTTCGACAGCGGCATCGAAGTCAGCGCAACACAGCCGTCAAAGGCTTCCGCACCAATCATCGTAATATCGCCATCAATCTGAATGGATTCCAGTCTTTCGCAGCCCTGAAATGTGCGGTCAGGAATGACCGTCACACCAGCCGGAATTTCCAATGATTTTATTTTATAACAATACTGGAATGCGCCTTCCCCGATGGATTCGAGCTTTTCAGGCAGACGACCATCGCCCCACGCCTTCCCCATATTCCAGCATCCAGCAAACGCATATTTTCCGATTTTTGTCACATTTTTACCAACACACTGCTCAACTCTACCAATAGACTGCTCAGCACTGTATTTATTCACCTCTCCATAGCCCCAGCAGTTTGTAAAAGCATAGTCCGGAATCTCTGTCAACGAATCAGGAATTTCCAAGGAGTGCAGTTGCAAACATGCCGCAAATACGCCCTCGCCCATTTTCGTCAGCTTCTGCGGCATCCTAACCGAGTCCAAATAGGCACTGGCTGCAAATGCTTCCTTGCCAAAGGTAGTTACATTGTCCGGAATGTAAAATTCCTTGCCGATGCCCGACGGCATGTCATAAAACGCGCGGTCGCCGATCGTCGTAACCGGACACCCTTCAATTTCTTCTGGAATCAGCACTTTGCGGCGCAGAAGGTCTTTATTATATCCTGTAATCGTCGCTTCCCCATTCTGAATCTCATAGGTATAGTACTCTGCCGGGTCAGCAACAAGCACATATGCGTGCATGTAAATCCAATAATCGACATTCGGTTTTTTTATGCGTAGTTCTACACGAACCATTTCATTGTTGGAAAGAGTAATGCTACCTTTTCCATCAAATTCGACATGGGTTCCCGTTGGCTCATAGGTATAGCTTTCCGAGTAGCTATCACCGTATTCGCCATCATAGTAAGTACAGCCACGACCATCCGTATAGGCAAAACACCATGACCATCCCTCTTTATCCACAATGAAGCCTTCCGGAACATCATAAGTAAAGTGAATTGTTTCCCCCGGCTGGGCAAAAATGACACGTTTCCCTTCCAAATCCACTTTCTCTTCGCGCGTCTCTGCACAAGCAACCGCCGTTGCCAGCGCAAAAAGAAGCAAGAACAGTCCGAATGTGACCTTCCAACGTTTCATGTGCAATTCTCCTCCATCCGCTTTTTCCCTGTTGCAAACTGCCAGTTTTCCATATTTATTATACGCAGGTTTTCCCAGCTTGTCAACATGATTGGTAATCGTTTCTTGACAATTTCTTCTGAATATAGTATTAGCATCTTATTGATTTGACGGTGCATGACATAGCATTCGATTTAGTTTCTGTATTTTCCCTTAATTTTCTTGATTCTTCTATTGACTTTTTCTTGAAATTGCTGTATGCTGGAAATCGAGAAAGGGGTTGATACGCATGAAATCCAAGAAACTTTTGACGATTACGCTGACCAGTCTGCTGGTTGGAAGCTGTCTGACCATACCCGCACTGGCGGACAGCGCGGACGCTCCAAGCGGCGGAAATGTCGCGACTTACGAAATTTCCGCAAACGTAAAACGCATTGATGAATATGCGTTTGCAAACAGCACGAGCCTTGTCAGCGTGAAAATTCCTGATTCTGTAACTGCCATCGGGGATTACGCCTTCTCGGGCTGCACGAGCCTGAAAGAGATTACGATTCCCAGCAGCGTGACAAAAATCGGTGTGCACGCATTCGATGGATGCACGGCGCTGGTGAAGGTGGATGGGCTTGAGAATGTAACGAATCTCAGTGACTTCACGTTCTACAACTGCATTTCACTGCAAGATGTTGGAGACTTGACTTCTTTAACGAGCATTGGTGAGCGCGCTTTTGCAGGCTGCAAATCACTGGTGCAGCTCGGTGATATGCCCCATCTGAAAAGTATCGGTGAGGCTGCTTTTGCATCCAGTGTCCTGTGGGACGATGGTTCGGACTGGCATTATTACTGCGATTCACTGACGCGTGTTGGCGACATTTCTAATGTCGAACAAATCAGCGGTTCAGCCTTTTACTACTGCGAGTCTTTAACAGAAATCGGCAGTTTGGACAGTATTAAAAGAATCGACTCCGGCGCCTTCTATATGTGTTCCTCACTGAAGAAAGTTGAACTTGGAGGAAATGATGTCCGCATTGGGACGGAAGCATTTTCAGGTTGTAACTCACTTGTAAACATTGAGGGCTTAAGCAACGTAACAAGCATCGGCAGCGGTGCTTTCGAGTCCTGCGCCATGACCACCATTAGCGGTCTAACGAACATTTCTGCCATTCCGGATAGCGCATTTGCCAGCTGTACCAATCTGCAAAGCGTAGAAGGTTTGGGGAATGTGACGAGCATTGGCGCATACGCATTCTCCAGATGCTATGCGTTGGAAACACTTGATAACACCGATAATGTGACCACCATTGGTGCTTACGCTTTCAGAGATTGCGAATCGCTCACATCCATGGAGCATTTGAGCAATGTAACAAGTATTGGCAATAGTGCTTTTGTAGGCTGCACCTCCTTGGTTCGGGTTGGTGATATGCCCCATTTGGAAAGCATCGGCGACTCTGCCTTTGGGGTTTCCAGCCGTTGGATTCCGGACGAAGGCATGTCAAAAGACTATGCCTGTGCGTCACTGGAAAGCATCGGAGATCTCAGCAGCGTTACTTCCATCGGCGAAAACGCCTTCTATCAGTGCACTTCGCTGAAAACCGTCGGCAGTCTCAGCAGCGTTACTTTCATCGGCGCAAATGCGTTCAAGCAGTGTACTTCCCTGCAAAGCATCGGGGAACTCGGCAGTGTTACACGCATCGCGTATGGCGCTTTCTACGGCTGTGAATCGCTGACCAGCATTAGCGGCTTGGAAAAGCTGACCGTCTTGAATCGAGAGACATTCCGCAATTGCAAATCGCTGAAAACCGTTGGTGATTTAAGCAGTGTGACAAGCATCAGCGAGAAAGTGTTTGATGGCTGCACTGCGCTAACCACAGTTGGCGATTTAAGCAGCTTGAAGGTCGTTCCTGACAGGCTGTTCTTCTATACGTCAAATCTGGTTTCGGTTGGCGATTTGAGCAGCGCCACCAGCATTGGAGAGAGCGCATTCTCTGGCTGCCGCAAACTGACGAGCATCGGAGACATGTCCAATGTTCGTACCATCGGCGAGTCTGCATTTTCGTCCTGTAATGCGCTAACAAGCATCGGTTCCCTGCCCAATGTTCGCACCATTGGCAACTATGCGTTTTCTGGCTGCAAAACATTGACCAGCCTTGATGAGATGCCCATGCTGGATAGCATTGGCAGTAGTGCATTTTCGGGCTGCAGTATGCTGGCAAGTCTTGGTGAAATGCCCATACTAAAAAGCATTGGCAGTAGTGCATTTGAGAGTTGCAGCAAACTGACGAGCCTTGATGGAATGCCCATGCTGGATAGCATTGACACCGGTGCATTCGCTTACTGCACCACCTTAACCAACGTCGAAATTCTGGCAAATGTAACGACACTCGGAAGCCATACCTTCTACGGCTGCAAATCGCTAAAAACCATTGGTGATTTAAGCAAAGTTACAGTCATCGACTCCTCCACATTCGCTTCCTGCAGCGCATTAGAGAGCGTAGGCGATGTGAGCAGCGTAACTTCAATTGGTTATGCCGCATTTGAGGGTTGCTCTTCGCTTGTGCGTGTCGGCAACATGAGTAATGTCGAATCCATTGATTCTAACGGTTTTGCAAATTGCAGCGCCTTGGAACGCATTGATGAACTGGACAAGATCACCAGTATCGGTCAGTATGCATTTATGGGCTGTACTGCACTGAAGAGTATCGGTTCCCTGCACAACTTGAAAACTATCGGGCAAGGTGCTTTTAACGGCTGCAGTGCACTGGAGCATGTTGACGATTTGTACAGCTTGACGCGCTTGGAATCCGATGTTTTCTCACACTGTGTATCGTTAATCAGCGTTGACTTGTCTGACAAACTAACCGTCATTGGGAGTAGTGCATTCTTTGGCTGCAAAACGCTTGTCAGCATTGGTGATTTAAGCAATGTTGCAAGCATTGGAGGTTCTGTCTTTAGGGACTGCATCGCGCTGAAATCAATCGGCAATATGCCCAAATTGGAATCAATGGAGTCGGATTGTTTCATGGGCTGCACCGCACTGGAAACCGTCGGTAATTTAAGCAGCCTGAAGGAGATTCCATATGAGGCGTTTGATGGCTGCACCTCTTTGGTGAGCATCGGCGATTTGAGCAACGTAACCACTATCGGATCATACGGGTTCAACCAATGCAAAAAGCTGACCTCAATTCCGAATCTGGGCAGTTTGGAAAGCGTCAATCAATTTGCCTTCTCCGGATGCGAGTCGCTTGCATTTCTGGGTAATCTTCGCAATCTAACAAGTTTTGGCTATTCGCCTTTCATTAACAGTCCTTTCTATAACTGCCCAAACCTTGTCCTGGAAGTCCTGCCGGACTCCGCCGCTGAGCAGTACGCAAAGAGCTACAACATGCGGTACACCTACATTACGGAGTAATTCTCACATCACTTGGTTCTTCGCGGAATCTTGGGGCAACCAACAAGATTCCGTGAAGAGCCTTTTTTGCACCATTTCGTCCGCATCCACATCTATGTTGACATGTGCCGCTGGATTTCGCAGAACTAAGAGGCATACCATTTCGACTGTTGCTTCATTTTCCAAGGAAAGTTCTTTCACTTTCTGACCGCTCACTGGAACAGGGAATGCAAACACCATATTCCTGATGCAGCTGCCGTCCTTCTGCTTTTCCAGGTACAGACCAATGCCCAGCCACAAGTACGCACAAATTGATTACTGGGGCACAAGAAGCAACACAGCTCACCTGAAAGTAACTGCTTGAAAATTAGAGTGCACTGTATTATAATTTAGATGTAACATTCTAATTTGAACTATTGGGGGTGCTGCGATGCTGACAAAAGAAGAAATGCCCGCTTGCCCGGTAGCAACTACCGTGGCGCTGATTGGAAGCAAGTGGAAGTTGCTTATCATACGAAATCTGCTGGCTCGTCCGTGGCGGTTCAATGAACTGAAAAAGGACTTGGAGGGAATCAGCCAAAAGGTGCTGACAGACAGCCTGCGCTCGATGGAAGCCGATGGTATCATTACCCGTACAGTCTATCCCGAGGTGCCGCCGAGGGTGGAATATGCGCTGACCGAACTTGGCAAAAGCCTGAAACCCATTCTGGATTCCATGCGGGCATGGGGCGAAGCATATAAGACTAAACACTAAAAACCCGAAGCAGTACCTTTCCAGTGCTGCTTCGGGTTTTCCTTATGTTGAAGTTAAATCATTCCCAAATGCTTCAATCTCGATATGTTTTTCCCTCTCGAAGTTTGGACAATGCACATACCGTTTCCACATGTTCCGTTCCCGGAAACATATCCACCGGCGTTGCCCATTCCGCCTGATATCCGCCGTCCACCAGCACGCGCAAGTCCCTTGCGAGGGTCTCCGGGTTGCAGGAAACGTACACAACCCGCTTTGGTTTCAGCATCAGCAGACTTTGCAGGAACTTCTGGTCGCTACCGGCGCGGGGCGGGTCCATCATCACCACGTCGGGCGCGTTTCCCTCCTTGGCGAGCTTCTGCATGAAGCGCCCTGCGTCGTCGCAGAGGAAGCGCGCGTTCTCCACGCCGTTGCGGCGGGCGTTCTCCTTCGCATCGCGGATGGCATCGGCATTCAGCTCCACGCCGATGAGCTGCTTGCAGCCGTCCGACGCGCACAAGCCAATCGTACCCGTACCGCAGTAGGCGTCCAGCAGGGTTTCTGCGCCTGTCAGCTGCGCCGCGTCAATCGCCGTTCTGTAGAGGACTTCGCATTGCTTCGCGTTCACCTGATAAAAGCTCTGCGGACTGATGCGGAAGCGCTTGCCGCACAGTTCATCCTCCATGTACCCCTCGCCATAGAGGGTAATTTCCTTCGTGCCCAGCACCATGCTGGTTTCGCGCTGATTGCAGTTCAGCACCACAGTCGTGATTTCCGGGTGGCGCTGAATCAGCTCCTGCACAAATGCTTTTTTGCCCGGAAATTCAAGGCTCGTTGCCACCAGCACGACCATAATCTGCCCCGTCACATGCCCCGTGCGGATGAGGATATGGCGCAGGAAGCCGCGGTGCGTGTACTCGTTGTAGATGCGCAGCTTGTAGGCAGGCAGCATGGCGACGATGGTCTGGATGATGCGGTCAGCGCGGCGATCCTCAATCAGGCAGTGCCGCACGGGCACGACGCGGTGCGTCCCCATGGCGTACACGCCGCTGATGGGCTTGCCCGCCTTGTCCACAGCCAGCACGGCATGAACCTTGTTGCGGTAGTGGAACGGGTCGTCCATGCCCAGAATCGGGCGGACTTCGCAAATTCCGTCCAGCAGTTCCGCCACGCGCTGCTGCTTCCATTGCAGCTGCTCCGCGTAGGACAGGCGGGTCAGCTGGCATCCGCCGCATTTCGCCGCGACGGGACAGTTCCAGCGGATTTCGCGCGCCGGACGCTGCGCTTTCGCCTGTTCCTTCGGCGGATTCGGACGCGTTTCCTGCATTCGGCGGGTGGTCAGGTGCTTCGGTCGGCGGAAATTGCTCATCGTGTATGTACTCCTTCATTCTCTGTGGGTTCGCTTCATTATAGCACGTCTCTCCCTGCCGCTTCAAGTCTTGTTTTTCTATCTTTTCATTTTCGCGCGACTATGCTACAATAGAAGAAACAATCTTCCGTGAGGCGATTTCGATGCTGTTTTCTTCCTCCCCTATCCGTCGTCGGACGTTCTCCTGTATGCGCGGTAATTTGACCATTCGCGGCACAGAGTACCGTCCGAATGGCGAAAAGCTCCCGATTGCCATTGTCTGCCACGGTTTTATGGCAAATCAGCAGACCGTCCGGCAGTACACGAGTGTGCTGGCGAAAATTGGTTACTGTGCGTACTGTTTCGACTTCTGCGGCGGCAGCGTTCCGCCCTTGGGGCGGAGTGACGGCGCGACAACGGACATGTCGGTGCTGACCGAGGTGCAGGATTCGGAAGCCGTCATTCGCTATGCGCAGTCGCTTCCCTATACCGGCGATACGCTGCTGCTGATGGGCTGTTCGCAGGGCGGGATGGTGTCCGCGCTGACCGCTGCGAAGCATCCGGATGCAGTGGACAGGCTCGTGCTGTTCTACCCGGCCTTCTGCATCCCCGACGACGCGCGCGCGGGGCACATGATGATGGCGCACTTCGATCCGCAAAACCTGCCGGAGAAGATTCACTGCGGGCCGATGCCGCTGGGACGCTGCTATCCCGAAGCCGTCATACACATGGACGTTTTCCGCGAAATCACGCCGTACACCGGGCGGGTGCTGATTGTCCACGGCACGGCGGACGGCATCGTCAAGCCGAATTATGCGAAAAAGGCGGCGGAAGCGTATGCGAACGCGGAACTGCACTTGATTGACGGTGGAGCGCATGGGTTTAACCGCCGCCATGACGCGGAGGCGATTCGTTATTTAACCGCATTTGCCGCTTTGTGAGGGGGATTTTATGACCACCGTCGAAATCTGGGGCGCACGCGCCGGGCAGACGCAGTCCCGCCTGTTTGAAGAAATCCGCCAATGCCGTGAAGCTGGTCAGCGCGTCCTGCTGCTCGTGCCGGAGCAGTACACCCTGCAAGCCGAGCGAGAACTGGTGGAGCAGCTTCATCTGCCGGGGCTGTTGGATTTGGATGTACTGTCGCCGCGCAGGCTGGGGCGGCGCATCCGAGAAAGTGCGGGGCATTCACCCAAAGCCGCGCTGGACGAAAGTGGGCGGCGGATGGCACTGGCGCAGGCGCTTTCCCTGAAGCAGGAGGAACTGCACTATTATCGCCGCGTCGCGCTGTCATCCGGGCTGCCGGAGAAGCTGTCCACGCTGCTGATGGACTTCCAGCGCACGGGGCTGTCAAGCGAAGAATTTGCCGCCTATGCGGAGGAGCTGCCATCCGGCGCACTGAAGGCAAAGGCGCATGATTTGCTGCTGCTTTGGCAGACGTATGACGTGCTGATTGCCGAGCGCTTTCAGGATGAGCCGACGCAGCAGTTTGAGCTGGTGGAACGGCTGCCGGAAAGCGGGCTGATGCGCGATGCCGCCGTGTTTGTCTACCAGTTTGACATGCTGCCAACGCCGCTGTGCGTCCTGCTGGCGACCGCTGCGCCGGAATGCACCCGCATGGTCGTTGCGTTCACGATGGACAAGGACACTGCAAGCGACGGGCACGTTTTCGCCTCCCAGCGCAGGAGTGCGGCGGAGCTGACCGGATGGCTGCGTCAGCGCGGCATTCCCGTGCAGTGGAAGTGGCTGCCAAGCGAACCCGACGGGCGTGATGAAGCCCTCCGCCACCTCGAAGCGCACCTGTTCGCCCGCGACGGCGCGGTGTACCCCGGCGACGCGTCCACCCTGACGCTCCATGCCGCCGCAAACCCGTATGCCGAAGCCGCTTTCGCCGCGCAGACGTTGCAAAGCTGGCACGAGCGCGGCATTCCGTGGCAGTATATGGCGGTCGCGCAGGCGGATGCGCAGGGCATGTCCGGCATCCTCGCCGTCACGCTGCAAAGCGCGGGGATTCCCTGCTATCAGGCGCGGAAGGACAGTGCGGCGCGGCACGGCTTGAGTCGGATGCTCGTCGGCGCACTGCGTTGCATCTCCGGCGGATTTCTCCGCGCGGATGTGCTGCAAGTGGCAAAAAGCGGCTTTTCTTCCCTGACCCGCGACGAAGCCGATTCGCTGGAGAACTACGCCATCACACACGGCATCAACCGCGGCAAGTGGCTGCGTCCGTTCCCTTATGGCGACGACGCGGCGGATATGGACGAACTGCGCGTCCGGCTGATTTCGCCCGTGGAAGCCCTTCGGGATGCGCTCCGCCGCGCAAAAACAGCGGGGGATTCCGTCGAGGCAATTTTCCGCTTCTTGGAGGATACCAATGCGTATGACCGCCTGATGGCGCGCGAGGAAGCGCTGCTTTCGCGCGGGATGGCGGCGGAAGCAACGCAGAATCGGCAGGTATGGACAATCCTGATGACGCTGCTTGATCAGCTGTATGCGCTGCTGAGCACGCAAAAGGCAAATCAGCGGGATTTGGCACGGTTCGTGGAATCAGGTTTGACAGGCGCGTCGATTTCGTCCCTGCCGCCGCAGCCGGACACGGTGATGATCGGCGAAGCGGGGCATTTGATGACCGGGCGGATTGATGCGCTGCTCGTCATGGGAATGCAGGACGGCGCGCTTGGCAGTACGGCGGATTCGCTCCTGTCCGAGACGGAGCGGCGCACGCTGTGCGACTTGGCGCAGCGCGCGATTGGTCTTACGCAGCAGGAGACGTGCGCCCTGCGGCAGTCGGACTTCTACCGTACACTATCCCTCCCCCGGCGCTTTCTGACCGTCACCTGTTCGCAGGGCGGGCAGGATGGCACGGCGTTTCGTCCGGCGGGGCTGCTGGAGGACATGACGCAGCTGTTCCCACATATGGTGGTATCCGGCGGCGTGCTGGCAAACGACGTCGCACCGCTCTCCCCCGCCATGGCGCTGGATGCACTGCCGCACCACCTGCGGCAAGCTGTCGACACCGACACGCCGCTTCCGGAGCAATGGGCAAACGTCCTGCGCTGGCTGTATTTCGACCCGGAGTGGCACAGCCGCTGTCAAGCAGTGCTGGATGCGCTGAACCGCCACGGCACGGCGATTTTCCTCTCCCGCGACCACACGCGACGGCTCTTCACGCAGGACAAGGTGTCCATCAGCCGCTTGGAGGGCTTCGCGCAGTGCCCGTATCGGCACTTTGTGAACTACGGCTTGAAGCCCGTCATCCGCCGCGAGTACGAGTTCGACCCGGCGGATGTGGGCGATTTCTACCATGCCGCGATGGAGGGGTACGCCGCCCTTGCGCTGAAGGAGCCGGATTTTCCGGATTTGCCGGACGAAAAAATCCACGCGCTGATGGATACGGTGCTGCTGCCGCTGACGACCGCGTGGGCAGATGGTCCGCTGAATGAAACGCCGTCCCTGCGCCTGCAGGGCGAGAAGTACCGCCGAACGGTGCACCGCGCCGCGTGGATGTTCACGCATCACGCGCAGCACAGCCGCTTCCGCACCGTCGGCGAGGAAGTTGTGTTTGGCGAGGAGGACGGGCTGCCCCCGGTGGTGCTGACGCTGCATGATGGACGGAAAATCGCCCTGCGCGGCAAAATCGACCGCATCGACCGCTGGGAGGGCGACGAGGGCGTGTATCTGCTCGTATCCGACTACAAGAGCAGCCACCGCGACATTGACCCGACGCGCCTATGGTACGGGCTTCAATTGCAGCTGCTGCTGTATCTGCAAGCCGCGTGCGAGGGGCTGGACGGCAATCCGGCGGGCGCATTCTACTTCACGATTCAAGACCCGATGGTAGATACGGCGGATGTAAAGGAATCTGCGGAAAAGGCGATTGCGAAAAAGCTGCACCTGAAAGGCATTGTGCTGGCAGATGTGGACGTGGTGGAAGCGCTGGATTCCAATCCGGGATATTCGTTCACGAAAATCTTTAATGCGGATAGCAGCGTCGCTTCCTCGTCTGATGGCTACACGTCGGAGGAAATGGCAGCACTGCTTGCCCACGCCAAGAAGATGGCGGCGGAGCTGGCCGACCGCATCCGCAGCGGCGAAATCACCCCGTCCCCCGCCGTCATCAGAGACTGGAACGCCTGCCAGTGGTGCGACTGCGCCGGAGTCTGCAAGCTCGACACGTCCATCCCCGGTCATGAAAAACGTGAACTTCCGCCGCTGAAGAAGCAGGATTTATTGACCCTCATGGCGAATGATACAGATGCACCCGGCAATGAGGAGGACACGTCACCGTAAAAGCGGTGAATTTTTCTCCCGAACACAAAGGAAATTCATCAGAGGCATTGCATCCGGGCGCAAAATGGTTTATAATAGAGATACGAAACTCTCACTCACAAGGAGGCGTTTACCCATGATTCAGATTATCGCAGGCAAGAAGGGCTCCGGCAAGACCAAGCGGCTGATTGACATGACCAACAACGCAGTCAAGACCAGCTCCGGCAACGTCGTTTTCCTCGACAAGAACGACAGCTATATGTACGAAGTGGACCGTGCGGTTCGTTTCGTCAACGTCGAAGAGTACAGCGTTTCCAGCGCGGAAATGTTCCTCGGCTTCCTCGGCGGCATGCTCGCCAGCAACTACGACGTCAAGACCGTCTTCATCGACGCGTTCCTCAAGCTGATCAAGATTGACCTCGCCGACGCGAAGTGGTTCTTCGACAGCCTCGAAAAGTACGCGCAGAAGCATGATGTGACGTTCGTGCTGTCCGTCAGCGCCGATCCCGAAGCGCTGCCCGACTTCTGCAAGGGCTACATCATCTAATTGGAACAGCCCACGAGGGCGGCGGAGCATGTAAGCCGCCGCCCTTTTGATATTTCGCGCGAAGGGCTCAAGGGGGCAAGGGGGCGAGCGCAGACTTCGCCTGTTTTCATTGTCCTTTGTCGTTCCCGCAGGAGCGACCCCCCTGCAACATTATCACCTATTGTAATAGGTAGGGAACCCAGCAACCGCAAGCAGAAACTCGGCAAGAACCCTTTCTTGCCCTCAACCCAGCAGGCATCGCCCTGCGGATAGGAGCGTGATTTCCATGTCATTCATTTCCACCCGCGGCGGCGCCTGCGTCACGGCATCCCAAGCCATCCTGCGCGGTCTTGCGCCCGATGGCGGTCTGTATGTCCCGGCGGTATTCCCGCAGATGACGCTGGCGGACATTGCCGCGCTGACCAAGCTCGACTACCGCGCCCGCGCCCTGACCATCCTCCGTGGCTATCTTGATGATTTCAATGCGCAGGAACTGGCAGACGCAATTGCCAGCGCCTACGAAGCCGCCAAGTTCGATGACGCCGCGATTGCGCCCACGAAGAAGCTCGACAGCAACACCCATGTGCTGGAACTCTTCCACGGGCCGACGCTCGCGTTTAAGGATATGGCGCTGCAGCTGCTGCCGCACCTGACGACGCTCTCCGCCAAGAAGAACGGTGAAAACCGCGAAGTGGCAATCCTCGTCGCAACCAGCGGCGACACGGGCAAGGCGGCATTGGAGGGCTTCAAGGACGTGCCGGGAACATCCTGCACCGTCTTTTACCCGACCGACGGCGTCAGCGACGTGCAGAAGCTGCAAATGACCACCACGGGCGGCGAAAACACGCACGTCATCGCCCTGAACGGCAATTTCGACGATGCGCAGTCCGGCGTGAAGGCGCTGTTCTCCTCCGCGGATTTCCATCAGCAGGTGAACGCGCGCGGCAAGGTGCTTTCCTCCGCCAACTCGATTAACTTCGGCCGCCTCGTGCCGCAGATTGTCTATTATTTCTCCGCCTATGCCGATTTGCTAAACGCGGGCGCGATTGCGCTGGGCGACGAGGTGAATTTCGTCGTGCCGACGGGCAATTTCGGCAATATCCTCGCGGGCTACTACGCACGGAGCATGGGGCTGCCGGTCAAGAAGCTCATTTGCGCCTCCAACCGCAACAACGTGCTGACGGATTTCTTCCTTGGCGGCGTTTACGACACGCGCCGGCAGTTCTTCAAGACGACCTCCCCCTCGATGGATATCCTGATTTCCTCAAATTTGGAGCGTCTGCTGTTTGAATGCGCCGACCGCGACGGCGCGCTGATCGCCCGCTGGATGCAGCAGCTGCGCACGAGCCAGTCCTACGCCGTTGGTCAGCAGCGGCAGGAGTGGCTGCTGAGCGTCTTTGCCGCCGGGTACGCCGATGACCGCGACTGCGCGGAGGAAATCGCCCGCGTGTTCGAGCAGCATCACTACCTGATGGATACGCACACCGCCGTTGCGAGCCGCGTTCTGCGCCAGTACCGCGAGACGTCGGGCGATTCGACTCCGACGGTCATCGTGTCCACCGCCAGCCCCTACAAGTTCGCCGCCGATGTGCTGACCGCCGTCGCCGGAAAGAACGCCGTCGCCGGACTGGATGCATTTGCCTGCTCGGATGAATTGGAAGCGCGTTCGGGGATGCCCGTGCCGCAGCAGGTGAAGGCACTGCGTTCCCTGCCGATCCGCCACACGGCGCACTGCGAGAAGGGCGGCATGGCGCAGGCGGTGCTGGACGCTTTTGGCGGAAAGTAAATCCCCAGTGGAAAATTGGAAGGGACTAATATGAACAACACGGACATGCTTTTTGTCCAGAAGAAGCTCAATGATTTGGTCGGCTGCACCCTCATCAACCTCTCCCGCACGGCGGATTTGCTTTGCCTGTCGTTTGCGCCGCGCGCGCTGACGACCGAGGTGCAGGAGGAACAATCCCTGCACTTGCAATGCTACTATCGTCTGGTGCAGGATGGGCGGGTTTCCTTGGCGCGAAGTGACTATTTCCAGCCGTCGGAAGCCATGTGGGATTTGTGGCGCAAGCAGGGGTTGGAGGAGGATGTCATTCCGGATGACTACCGCTGTGACGAGTTGGGCGCGAACCGGCTTGATGACCGCATTGTGGAGCTGAACGACGCGCTGACAGGCATTGAAAACCGCTTCATCGTCCGCACGGTGATGGTGGATTCTATCGGGGATGTGACGCTGTGCTTTGACAACGGCGCGGTGTGGAGCATTCTGGTAGACACCTCCGGGGGCGAGGAATGCTGGCGGTATCTGCCCGCGAACGAAGAACAGCCGCAGCTGGTGCTGTACTCGGATGGCATTGAGTGCGAATAAGCGCTTCGGTTGCAAAGCGCAGGGGAATGCGTTTTTAGTGCATCCGGCAAATCGCTTTTTCATGCTTGTTTTTTATGGAGCAGGGGGAATCGCGCCTGCGGGCGCGACCAAAGGGCTTTCCGATCGCCCTTTGGGAACCTTCGGTGTGCGCACCTTCGGAGTTGACTTTTTCCGCAAAAATTGACCCGCTTGTCGCTTGACAGGCGGGTTTCTTCATGATATTGATGATATTGCTTACTCACGCCGCGTCGGTTTTCTGCTTTTGCTTATACTGTGCGGTGGTAATTCCCAGAATCACGCCGAGAAACGCATCCACCGCAGTGATGGTGCCGACAACCTGCTCGCCGTATGGCAGGTGCCAAATGCTCGCCAGCGCAAAATACAGCGTCCCCATCGCGGGCAGCAGCAGCTGCGCCATCCATTTCAGCACGTTATACGTCTTGTCACACATGCGCATTCCTCCCCTCCATCGCAGTCTATGCGGAAATTCGCCGCTTGTGCAGATTTTTTTTGCAGCAGGCTTGACAGAACGGGATTGTCCTGCTATAATAAACAAGGTTTTGAAGAAACCTGTGCCGTAGACAGCCGGTATCCGCAAGGATGTAAAGGAGTTCGCTCCGCCTGCCGAGGTGTGAAGGATATAGCATGAAATTTGCTCATCCCTTGCACCTGTTGCAAGGGTTTTCTTTTACTCCCAAACCGTTAAGGAGGTGCAAGAAATGAGCAAGGTGCATGAGGTGAAGCCGGAGAAGGTGGCAGCTGTTGCTGACATCGTCGAAAAGCTGAAGAATGCCCAGTCTGTGGTGATTTGCAGCTACAGCGGACTGACTGTGGAGCAGGTGACTGAAATCCGCAAGCAGTGCCGTGAGAATGACGCCGCGTACTGCGTCCTGAAGAACCGTCTGGTTCTGCGCGCGCTGAATGAGGTGGGCATTACCGGTCTTGACGATCTGCTCAACGGCCCGAACGCTTTCGTGTTCTCCATGAAGGACGCTGTGTCCGGCCCGAAGATCATCAACGACTACATCGAAAAGAACAAGCTGGAGAGCCTGAAGATCACTGGCGGCGTGCTGGGTACGGAAACCCTCGACGTGGCTGCTGTGAAGCATCTGGCGACCCTGCCCAGCCGCGAAGTGCTGCTGGCAAAGCTGCTTGGCTGCATGACCAACACCGTGGCGTCCTTCGTCCGCGTGGTGGATGCAATCCGCAAGCAGAAGAATGGCGAGGAATAATCCGCGCCGATGCCGCATGAGGCTTTACGCCCCTGCGGTCTGAACAACGACAAGTTTTCATTACGATATCAACCGATATAGGAGGCTGAATCAACATGACTCATGAGGAGATCATTGCTGCCGTCGAGTCTATGACGGTGCTGGAACTGGCCGATCTGGTCAAGGCTATGGAAGAAAAGTTCGGCGTGTCCGCTGCTGCGACCGCTGTTGTTGCTGGCCCCGCTGCTGGCGCCGCTGCTCCCGCTGCGGAAGAAAAGACCGAGTTCGACGTGGTGCTGAAGTCCTTCGACGCCGCTGCGAAGCTGAAGGTTCTGAAGCTCGTCCGCGAAGTGTGCGGTCTGGGTCTGAAGGAAGCCAAGGACTTCGTCGAAGCCGTTGCGGCTGGCCCGAAGACCGTCAAGGAAGGCCTGTCCAAGGAAGACGCCGACAAGATGGCTGCCCAGTTCAAGGAAGTCGGCGGCGAATGCGAAATCAAGTAATTCTTCGGAATTACGTTTCGCCTTCTTGCAATCGTCAAGAAAAGCAAAGAGGTTGGATGCTTGCATCCAGCCTCTTTTTTATGCTATCGACACGCTTCGTCTCTGTTCCCCTTGACTTTTTTGCATTCTTGCGGGATAATAAGGCAGGAAATTCGTCAATTCATCCGTTTTATTTGAAGGAGGTGCATGGCGATGCTGACTTTTCGGGACGCAACCGCTGATCAGGCGGGACTTATCAGCCACATTTATGCTACCAGCTGGCGTAAAACCTATCGGGGGCATATCGCCCAGCATTATCTGGATCGTCTGCCCGATGAATACTGGGTGCCATCCATCCGCTCATGGCTGTCCAGCGGGCAGCTGTATGGGCTGATGGTCTATGACGACGATAAGCCCGTCGGCTGCTGCATCTACGGCCGCGGGCGCGACGAGGATTATGGCGACTGGTGCGAGATTGTGTCGCTCTATCTGCTGCCGGACACGATGCGTCAAGGCATCGGCGGCAAGCTGCTGGAGGAAGTCATCCGGCTGATGCAGCTGGACGGCTATGAGAAGTTTTACCTCTGGGCGATTGACGGCAACGAAATTGCCGACGGCTTCTACCGCAAGCATGGCTTTCTGCGCACAGATGACGCGGTCGATTACAAAATCGGCGGCGAACCCGTGCGGGACGTGCGGTATACGCGCGTATTACCCAGCGCGTAATTCAGCCGGTTTCGGCTTTTGCAGATACATGCCCGTGGCAATCAGCGCCGTCAGCGGCGCCGCCGCTGCCAAGCCGAACGACCCGACAAGCGTGTTGAGCAGCTGCGAAGCGACATATTTCAGGTTGATGATGTCCATCAGCGGCGTTCCCTGTCCGGCGAAATGCATCAGCATCGACAGGTAGTTGCCGGAATATGCCAGCATCAATGTCGTCGTCATTGTGCCTAACACGCTCCGCCCGACCAGCAGCCCCGACTTCATCAGCGCTCGGCGGCTGATGTCCGGTTTGTGGCGGTGCACTTCCTCCATCGACACGCTGATGTCCATCGACAAATCCATCAGCGCGCCCGAATTAGCGAGGAACATCATGCCGATATACAGGCTGCGCGTATCAACCCGCATGGCGGATTGGCTCAGCAGCGGCACAACATAGGGTAAATCGCCGCCGTCGAGCTTGAGCAAAATCGTTAGCCCCCACGCGCTCAGGCAGGTGACAACCGTTCCGGCAACCGAGCCGAGAATCGCCGTCAGGCAGCGGCGGCTGAACCCCGCCACCAGCACGTCAATCAGCACCGTCAGCACGATGACGGTCACGAACGATGCCATCCATCTGGCAGCAGGCAGAGCAAGCCGCAGAAAATCAGCATGACGAGGCACATCAGCCAATTCTGCTTGTTTTTCCGTTGGCGCTTCGTCTTTTCCATTTTCATTTTCCCCCATATGGGCAGAGCAGGAGATGGCATTGTGTCATCCCCTGCCCTTTTTGATTTTGCTGTGATTATTCCGCGTCCGGGGTTAAGCCCATCGCATCCATCGTGCAGGTGAAGATGCCCGTGTTGTCATACAGGCCAGAGAACTTCTCCGCGCCCACCCCATAGGCGTACACCGGAATCTGCAAGCCGGTATGCGCATAGGAGGTGTAGGAGAGGCCAGCCTTGTTGTTCATGATGTGGCTCACCGCCATGGAGAAGGGGTTGGTCAGCGTTTCATCATAATTGATGACGCCGGAGAGCGTCTTCTTGCCGGAAGCCATCGACGTAGCGGTCGAAGCAGAATCCGGGCAGAAGGAAGAGCTGTCGTAGGTGGTCACCAGACCGAGGTACGGAAACTTGGTGAAAGACAAATCCGCCGGAACCGGGAACTTGCTGCCCGGGTTTTCGATGCTGCCCAGATAGTACTGGGTCGCAGTCACCTGCGGGTTGCCCATGCCATCGCCGATGAACATGAACACGTTCTTCGTCTTGCTTTTCTGAACAAGATGTATTCTACTGGAGGAATGTAAATTTTCAAACGCCGCATTTGTTAAATCAAGGCGAAAGAAAAAGCCGCTGTGTAAAGTGCATTTTCGCACTTCCAGCGGCTTTTCGCTTATGTACGCTCGGAATCTTCCGCTTTTCGGAAGAATGTTCCCAGCGCCTGTGCAATGTGCGCCCCTTCCCGGCTGATGGTACACACATGCGGCACGCTCTCCAAGCGCAGCACGCCCTTCGTTTTGCTTCGCACCCCCTGCAGAATCACATCCGCGCTGTCAGGCGTGATGACCTGATCGCCGCTGCTCTGCACACACAACACCGGGCAGGTGACCGCGCAGAGGTTATCGCGGGCCTCGTGGATAATGCGGCGCAAATCCACCGCGCTTTTCGTCGGAAATCCGGTATACCCCAAATCGTAGTCGGGAGTGAGTGTGTCGTCCTTGCGCGCCTGCCAGCTGATTTCCGGCAAAAACGGCGCGGCGAATCGTGCCAGCGGGAACCAGCGGTTCTGCACCCCCATCGGCGCGGAAATCGGCGCAATGGCAGTCGGGTCGCTCTGCTCGGCAATCATCAGCGTCAGGCAGCCGCCCATGCTCAGCCCGGTCACGCTGACGAAGCGGTACTGCTCTTTCATTTCCCGAAAGGCTTCCTTCGCCGCGTTCAGCCAATCCTGCCACGAACAGCGGCGCATGTCCTCCAGCGTTGTCGCGTGACCGGGCAGGTTGATGGTGCGCACACCAAAGCCCTGCTGCACAAGTCCTTCCGCGAGCGGCCGCATATGCGCCGCCGAGCCCGCAAACCCGTGCATCAGCAGCACGCCGTGTTCCCCTTGCCGCACCTCGTACGGCTGACACAGTGGCGAGGAAAAGTCCACTTCCGGGCGCGTTTTCATGTTGCTTCCTCCTTATTGCACAGCGGAAATCGCTTCCTTTTTGCCCATCACCAGCAGCAGATCGCCCGCCATCAGCATTGTTTCTGCGCCGGGCGAAGTAAGGAATTTGCCGCCGCGGTGGATGCCCAGCACGCTTACCCCAAAGTTCCGGCGGATGTTGAGTTCGACGATGGTTTTGTCCGCCCAGTCCGTCGGGAGGGTGAGTTCGGCAATCTGGTCGTCGTCGGAAAGCGCCATCAGGTCGAGGATATTGGGCGCGACAAGCGAACGGGCGACGCGCTGCCCCATATCGCGCTCCGGGAAGATAACGCGGTCAGCGCCGACCTTATAGAGGACGCGGGCATGGAGGTCATCGACGGCCTTCGCGAGGACTTTGGGGACGCCAGCTTCCTTGAGCAAAACCGTTGCGAGAATGCTGGCGCGGATATCCGTGCCAATGGCAACGATGGCGGCATCGAAGTTCTGCACGCCGAGTTCCGCAAGCGCGTCCTCATCCACGGCATTCGCCTGAACCGCCTGCGTCACATCAGGCGCAATGTTCTCTACCAGCTTCTCGTCCCGATCCACCGCGAGCACCTCATGTCCCAATTCGCACAAGCTTCTCGCCACGCTCGACCCGAAGCGCCCCAAGCCCAGCACCACAAACGACTGCTTCTGTTTCTTCATAACAATTCCTTTCCGGGGAACCCAAGGGGCGCTGCCCCCTTGACCCCGCCAAAGGGTCTTCGACCCTCTGGACTCCCTTTTTCGCGATTGAGTTGGTGACTTCTGCATACAACGCCCGCGTGTTGATTGAGGGACGCCCCCGCCCAACAGCTTATGCGCCTGACGGGTCATTCCTGCGCGGAATTTTCCGTCTGTTTCTCTGCTTTCTTGTCTTCATCGTCCTGCGCAAGCATGACTTCATTATTGAGACACACGAGCGACGCCGCCATGAAGAACATCGACATATAGTAAGCCTTTTCGCCGAAGCGAATCAGATGCGCGAGCATCAGCACAGCGAAAACGCCAATCGCCAGAATGAGATAATCGTGGGTCGTTCCCCGCCATTTCCATTGGCATTCCAGCTCCGCTTTGCGTTTCCACATGTCCAGCGCATTCCTGATTTGCAAGGCGCTCATCTCCGCCCAAAGGAGCAGCTGATATTCCTTCGTCTCCACCGAAAGATAGGGCAGCACGAGCGCGGTGCCAATGAACACGAGAATCAGCGCCAGTTCGATTCCACAAAGGTATTTCGTCCCGGCGCGCTTCCGGCAAATCAGCCAATGCGTACTCACCGCAAGGCACAGCACAGCGCCCACGACGTCCAGCACCAGCCACCACGCCGCACCCTCCGGCTGCTGCGCCATCAGCACCACGGCATGAATCAGCATCGTCAGCGCCAGCAGCATTTCGAGCGCTACAATCGCCGGATGTTCCTTTCGCATGAACTTGCCCCTTTCGTTTTTCTCGCAGGAAGCGCTCACTCTTTCCCCGCCTGCGTCAACTTCTGCTGATTTTCCACGTCCTCGTTGCGCTTCAGGGCTTCCGCCACTTCATTCTGCTTCATTCCCAGAATTGATTGAGCCATGACCATCACGCACAGCCCCATCAGTTCCATCGCCTGATAGAAGCTCCTTTCACCATAGCAAATCAGCATCCCCACGGCAAAAATCAGCACAGCAGTTTCCAGGCCGAATATGATTTTGGTCAGGAGCATCATCGAATGGCTCATGCTCAGCGGCACAGACGCTGGCGAATTTTCTCGCATGTCGTTCACAAGTGCGCACTGGATGCCAGACATGAATCCCCAGAAAAGCAGCTGATACCGATTCTGCTCAATCGGGACAAATTGCAGCGCAACTGTCGTCAGCATCTGCACGACAATCAGACCCAGTACGATTTTCCACAGAGTTTTCTTTCCGCCGCGCTTCCGGCAGAACAGCCACATTGCACCCATGCCAAGGCTGATGACGCCGCACGCCGCGTCCATCACCAGCCACCACGCCGTTTCCTGCTGCACCAGCAGCACTGCGGCGTGCACCAAGACGACCAGCGTCAGCAGCATCGCCAGCACAGGAGTAATCGGCTTCTTCGTCATATTTCTCGCTCCTTTCGTTCTTCATCGGGATTACCGTCAGTATAGCAAAAAATCCCCGATTTTGCCAGCATTTCTGATCGAAAATTGCGTTTTCGCGTCTGAATTGTCACCCAATCGTAATCTCTTCCTCCGGGTAGCGAATCTTTGACGCATTGCGATTCTGCCGGCTCGCCAGCGCGCTTGCCATCGTCAGCGGGCCGACACGCCCGAAGAACATCATCAGCGCCAGCACGGTTTTGCTGCCCGCCGACAAGTTTGGCGTTCCGGCGCTGGACACGCCGACCGTTGCCATCGCGGAGAACGCCTCAAACATCATGTCGAGGAACGGCTGTCCGTCGCCTTCCAGCAGCGTCAGCAGCATCGTGCCGCCCAGCGCCATCGCCAGCGAGATGCTCACGATTGCCAGCGCACGGCGAATCAGCCCCGGCGGAACGCGCCGACGCGCCAGCTGCACGTCCGCGTCGCCGCGGATGACCGACCAGACCGTCAGCGCCAGCACCGCAACGGTTGTCGTTTTCACGCCGCCGCCAGTGGACGCGGGCGACGCGCCGATGAACATCAGGATGATGCTCATCAGCTTGCTGGACTGTCGCATGGACGCGAGGTCAACCGAGTTGAAGCCTGCCGTGCGCATCGTTGTGGACTGCATGAGGGCGTTTACGAGTTTATTTCCCGCGCCGGAAATGCCGCCAAGCGTCGCCGGATTATGCCATTCGGTCAGGCAGAAGAACGTCATCCCCATCAAAAGCAGCACGCCCGTCATGCCCAGCACCAATCGGCTGTGGAGCGACAATTCTCGCCACTGGAAGCGCTGACGGGTGACCTCGCCCAGCACAGCGAACCCCGTACCGCCCAGCACAATCAGCGTGCTGATGGTCAGCAGCACCAGCGGTTCATTTTGAAACGCGGTCAGGCTGGAGAAATGTCCGAAAAGGTCAAAGCCCGCGTTGCAGAACGCGCTGATGGCGTGGAAAATGCTGAAGTACACGCCCTTCCCCCAGCCCAGCAGCGGCACGAAGCGAATTGCAAGCAGTACCGCGCCGCCGCCCTCGATGACCAGCGCCGCCGTCAAGTACCAGCGCGTCAGGCGCACCAGCCCCGACAATCCGCTTGTATTCATGGATTCGCGCAGGAGCATCCGGTCGCGCAGACCGATTTTTCGTCCCAGCAGCACCATCGTCAGCGTCGCGAACGCCATGAAGCCCAGCCCGCCGATTTGAATCAGCGCAAGCAGGGTGATTTGTCCGAAGAGGGAGAACGTCGTACCCGTATCAACGGCTACAAGCCCCGTCACGCAGACCGCGCTCGTCGCCGTAAACAAACCATTGCCCAATCCGATGCTTCGTCCATTCTGCGCGGCGCATGGCAGCGACAGCAGCACGCCGCCCAGCAGAATCAGTGCGAGAAATCCCAGCGCCATTACCCGTTCCGGACGCATCCAGCGGTTCTTCTTCCACATCCGCATCATCCTTTCGGGGTCTATTATACTGATTTGATGCGGCATTGTAAAGCCTTTCGTTTTCTTCATTCGCTGCTCTGCTTTTTTGTCAGCCGATTTATGGAAAAGCACTTCATACTATTGATACATTTCCTCAATCTTCGCATCCGCCCGCGCGCGAATCAAGCGCAGCACCAGCACAGTCTGGTCGTCGGCAGGGGCGCTGTCGCCGGACTGCGCACCGGTCAAAATCGCGTTTGCGGCATCCTGCGCAGTTTCGAGCGTCAAGGCGTCGCGAATCGTCTCTTCCATGGCCTGCCGATTTTCATAGGCATCCTCCACGCCGTCGGAGAGCAGAATCAGCGTATCCCCCTGATGCAGCTGCATCAGTTTCTCCCCGCTTTCGACGTTCTCCAGTATCCCCAGCGGCAGCGCGTCGCCGCCCAACAGCGACAAGCCTTCCGCCTGCATCAGGTAGCTGCCCGCCGCGCCGAGCTTGTCCAGCGACGCCTTGCCCGTCCACAAGTCCAGCAGGAACAAATCCACCGTCGTGAACCGCTCCCCCTGCCCCGCCAGCAGCATCATGCCGTTGACCGCCGTAAGCGTCTGCGCCCGGTCGTACCCGGCATCCAAACACATCCGCAGCAGCTCCACCGCCTGACGCGATTCCAGCGCCGCCTGATTCCCGTGCCCCATGCCGTCTGACAGCGCCGCCACGAATCGCCCGTCCTGCAACTGCCCCAGCGAAAACGTATCGCCGCAAATATCCGCGCCTGCGATGCACCGGCTCGCCGCACCCGCCTCCACCATCATCAGTGGCATTTCCGTCAGGCGGACATGCGCCCGCTCGCGCTCGGCAATCGTCATCGGCTTGCCAAGGCATCGGCTTGTGATGCCGCACAGCTGCGCCGCCTGCTCATCCGCGCTGCCTGCGCCGTGCAGTTCATAGGCTACCTGCAAGTGCCCATCCACCTGCCGCACGAACGACAGGCGCGCCATTGCTTCCTCCTCCGCCAAGGCGCGGCGGAGCTTGCGCGCGTACTGCTCATCCCACCAGCTTTCGCCGCTGGACAGCGCCGCCAGATGCCTTGCGCTGCCCGAAAGCGCAGTGAGATGCGTCACCAGCATGTCCCGCTGCTGACACGCTCGCCGGATAATGCGCTGCTCGTCCGCGTTCTCCGCGCGCAGCAGATTCATGCTGTCCATCAGCTGATACAGCCGCGCGCACCCCAGTCCCCGAAGTGATTCAAGCCGCTGTGCCCACACCTCGTCCGACGCCTCGTGCGCTTTCCAGATGTATTCGGCGCGGCTCTGTCCCAATTCTGTGTTCATGCATCCGCACACTGCCCGCTCCGGGCAGGAGGCGCACAGATGCTCTTCCCACCACTGCGGCGTGCGCTTTTCACCCAGTCCCACGGGCGACGGCACAGCGCGCGCCATATCGCCGACCGTCTTTTCCCAGCGGCGGAGGGCATAGGCAGCATACGCATCCCCCGGCGCATCGGGCAGCGGATGAAACCGCCGCGTCTGCTGACGGAGAAATTCGTCTGCCTCCCGCGGCAGCACGCCCATGATAAGCGGAGCAGCAGCAGCCGCGCCCAAGGCTCCCCACGCGATTGTTCCCGTGTACGCCAGCATTCCGCCCGTTCCCAGCGCAAACAGTACGCACGGCACCATCCGCCGTCCGGTCATCTGCCCCATGCCCGCGAGGAAACCGCCCAGCGACAGCGCGACCGTCACGCTCAGCGGAAGTCCCTGCAACGCCAGCGTCACGCCCGCCATCAGCCCCATCACGCAGCCAGGGCACACACCCAGATACACCGCTGCCGCCATCGTCATCAGCCCCGCCGCCGTCACGCCAAGGTTTACATACGGCAGCATCATCCGCGCGCCGCCGCACAGCAGCATCAGCAGCAGATACCCAACCGACAGTCGGCTTTCGAGCGTCTCGAAACTTCTTCCGCCGCGGATGCTCTCTATCGCGCAGCGCATGACCGGCGCGGAGAGCGTTCCCAGCAGAATGGTGCCGATGCCAAAGAGCAGCGTCGCCGCCGACCCTTGCCACACGCCGATGATTGCCCCCGGCAGCAGCGCCAAGCCCGTCGCAATCAGCGGGAACGCACCGTTTCTCTGCCTAAGCACATGCGGTGAGAGCAGCACCAGCACCGCGCCGATGAGCAGCTCCCAGCGCGTCGTCAGTCCCCAGAGCATCCGCATCAAAAACGCCGCTGCGATGCCCAGTGACACCGGGTACGTCACCAGCCCGCACGACGCTGCCGCCATACCGTACGCCGCCCACGCGCCCGCCGACACGCCGCATATGTCCGAGAACGCGAGTGCAAACCCCGGCGCAGCCCCCAGCAGGATTCTGCCCACCTGCCGCAGGATTTTCCGCCCCGTGCCGCTTTTGTATGCGCTCCGCCACGCTGTCCATGCCGCCTTCTTCTCCCGTGTCAGCACTTCGGTCATGCCTGTCCCCTCCCTTGCCGTAGGGAATCATAATACGGCAATCAAACGGGCAAAAGCGTCGAAGCAGAGGGCTGTTTTTTCGCGAATTTGGGGAGAAAAAAGCCCGCTGAACATCATGTCAGCGGGCTGAAATGCGGGTTCATACTATTTCCAAATGAGAATGCGCCAAGATGCGAAGCGAATTTTTCTTTCTGGCTAACGGGAGTGGAACGCAGCGTAGCAGCGCTACGCTAAGTGGAACGACCGGACGCCAGAAGGAAAAAGGCGCGAGCAGATGGTGCAGGTGAATTTGGAAATAGTATCAAGAATCTGTTTTGGCAAAGCGAACTATTTTTTCCTTCATGGAGATTTTCTGGACTTGCCAGCCGTATGCCGTCAGTTCCTTTTTATATTGCAGAAAGGAATGGTCAATCGGAATGCCCGCAATTTGCTGAATTTCATCGAAGGAAAGCGTCAGCAGCGGCGCAGACTGAGAACGCACATAGTCCCAGAGGGCATTATACTTGCTCATGCGTCCCCAGCTGCCCCACAAACGCCACCGGGTCAACAAACTGGAAGCGCGCGTTCTGCATGGCGCTGCGTGGGAAATCGACGCGCTTGATGGGCTGCTCCTTCTGCGTCGCGGTCACGATGACGTGCGTCACGGGCAGCGTCGCGAACAAGTCCCGCGCGATCCGCAGCGACAAGCCGCACAAATAGTGTTCGCCGTCGCTGTCCAGCAGGTCGTCCCGCACGGCAAACGTTGCCAGCATCACGTCCGCATCGCGCGTCGCAACGGAGAGCGACGACGTGTAGGGCGCAAGGTCGCCCATCGGGTCAACGGCTTTCAGCACGCCAAGGTATGCCGCCGTGTCGCCGGAGAGCACTTTGTCGGCATATTGGCGGTAGAGTGCCCACTTTTCCGCCGAAACCAGACCGTCAGTCGGTATTGGGGAGGACAGCACTTCCGTCCAGTCGATGGGTTCATCCGCCACTTTCCACAGTTCGGTAAAGGGCAGCGATTTTTCGTCCGCATAGGTGGCTTTGGGTGCTGAATCGGCGGATTTCGCGGAATTCTGCGCGGTTTGCGGTGCGTGGGGCGCGGTCGGTTCGTCCCGAACCGCGGTCGGTTTTTCCGCCGGAACGGTTTCGGGAACACTCGCCCACAAGTCCTGCGCAATATCCGCCATGTCGCTGAGTATCGAAGCGCGGCGGCGCGGTGAATAGCCTGTCATGTGCTTTCCTCCTTGGTTGTGGTGCAGCGGAGCGCAGGCGGCTGGGCAGCCGTCTCGAAAGCATCCACCGTCACCGTCGCGTTTTCGATAATGCCGCTGTCAAACAGGTAGCGCGAAAGCGGGTTGATCAGCAGCGCCTCCACCTGATTGCCGATGCCGCGCCCGCCGTTGGTCAAATCCGCCAGCGCCGCGTCGGACAGCTGCTGGTAGCTCGTATCCGGGATAACGAGCGTCAGGTTTTTCTGCTCCTTCAGGCGGCGGATGAGCTTGTCCACCTGCGCGCGGAGAATCGCCTGCCCTGCCTCCTGGCGGATGAAGTCGAAGATAACGATGTTCTCGCCGATGCGGTTGAGAATTTCGGGACGTCCCAGCTCCAGCTTGAAGTAGTCCCCGATGGCTTCGCGCAGGCGGCGCGTCACCTCGTCATACGGCATGTCATACGACACGTTTTGGCGCCGCTGCCCCAGCGCATCCTTGACGTACATACCCAGATTGCTGGTAAAGATGATAATCGTCTCAGAGAAATAGACCGTGTGACCCTGCCCGTCGGTCAATCGCCCGTCCTCCAGAATTTGCAGGAACTTGTCGAAAATCGACGGGTGCGCCTTCTCGATTTCGTCAAACAGCAGAATGCAGAACGGGTTCTTCTTCACGGCGTTGGTCAGCTGCCCGCCCGCCTCGTAGCCGACATAGCCGGGCGGTGCGCCGAGCAGCTTCTGGTCGGAATGGCTCTGCCCGTATTCGCTCATGTCAAAGCGGACGCAGGCGGATTCGTCGCCGAAAATCTTTTCTGCGAGTGCCTTGGCGGTTTCGGTCTTGCCCGTGCCGGTCGGCCCGGCGAAGAACAGCACGCCCTTGGGCTTGCACGTGCCGGAGGAATTCGCGCCGTTCAGCCCCGTCACAGCGCGCTTGATGACGTCCAGCGAACGTTCCAGCGCCGTGTCCTGCCCCTTGATGCGCTTCTGGAAGTCCGCTTTCGCCGTTTTGAGGCTCTCCATCGACAATTTCGCCCACGGATTTTCATGGATGCCGTACTTGTACAAATCCACAATGCTGCACAGGTCGCGAATTGGCGCGCACTGACTGCGGCTCATGCGGCGGAGCGCGTCAAGCTCGGTGAAGCTCATGCCTTCGGTCAGTCCAACGAACTTCTCCCGCAGCTTGCGCAAATCGTCCGGATGCTGCTGATAATAGGGCATGTCCGTGCGGTACACCGCCGCATCGAAGAAGGATGGCCACGCGCTGCCGCTCAGGAACCGAATCCGCTCATCGCGGTCGGGCGCTTCCAGCGTAATTGTCTTGCAAACGGGGTTGTCCAGATAAAACCACGCGGGCAGGTCGTTGAGCTTGTTGACCAGCAAAATCAGCAGATTCGGCAGCTTTCCCTGCGCCGTGCGGACGGTCGCGGCGGACAGCGACGCTTGCAGCAGGAGATTAAAGCTGTTGACCTCCATTTGGTCGAGGCGGTCAGGCGTGACGATATAGCGGCTCGCCATCTCCATCACGATGGCGGTCGCGTGCTTGCCCTGCATCATGGCGCGGCGGATGATGTTCGGCGCGGTGTTCGCGTCGTTCCCCTTGAACTCCGCCGGAATCGCCCCGCTGACGACTTCCGCCTGATTCGTTTTCGCGAAATTATCCAGCATCTCCGGCGCATACGGGTTCATCAGCCCCACCAGATTGGAATAGAACACCACCTGCTCATACCCGGCATCGGACAAATACGCATTCAGGAACGCGCTCAGCGGCAGCAGCGTATCCTCCGCCACCGAACCCGTCACCGGCACGCGCACCTGATCCATCACGCACCCTTCCAGCACCAGCAGCGGCTTTACGCCACGAAACAGTTCCAGTTCCCGATACCAGCGCGGAATCAAGTTCTCCACCGCATTTTCCCCCTTTGCACAGCGAGTTTTCATCATTATAGCATACTTTTTCCGCCGTGTCATGAAAATCCGATGAGAAAATCAAAAGCCGAACATTCGGAATTTCGTTGAAAAGAACATTTTGCTCGGCTTTCTTTTGTTTTTCGCTTGACATCGGCTGACACATGCTGCATAATAAGATGTAATGCCGAAAATTGCGGCAGAGGTTTCTGTCTGCCGCTCAAGGAGGATGTTCCAAATGGTTCGTACCATTGTAGGCGCTAACTGGGGCGACGAAGGCAAGGGCAAGGTGACCGACCTGCTTGCGGAAGAAAGCGACGTGGTCGTCCGCTTCCAAGGCGGCGCGAATGCGGGTCACACCATCATCAATGAATACGGCAAATTTGCGCTGCATCTGCTGCCGTCCGGCGTTTTCCATCAAAACGTGGTCAACGTCATCGGGCCGGGCGTGGCGCTGAACATCGAGGCGCTGCTGAGCGAGCTGGAGTCTCTCACGTCCCGCGGCGTGCCGATGCCTAAGCTGATGATTTCCGACCGCTGCCAAGTGATGATGCCCTATCACATTGCATTTGACAAGCTGGAGGAAGAGCGCCTGGGCAAGAGTGCGTTCGGCTCCACCAAAAGCGGCATTGCGCCGTTCTATTCCGATAAATACGCGAAGGTGGGCATTCAGGTCTGCCAGCTGTACGACGAGGAGCTGCTGCGCAAGCGGCTGGAAATCGCGCTGGTGAAGAAGAATGTGCTGCTGGAGCACCTGTATCATCAGCCGCCGATTGATGTGAACGAGCTGGTGCCGTATCTGCAGGGTCTGGCGGAGAAGATTCGCCCGATGGTCGCGGACACGACGCACTTCCTCTATCAGGCGAACAAGGAGGGCAAGACCATCCTGCTGGAAGGTCAGCTTGGCTCTCTGCGCGATCCCGACCACGGCATTTATCCTTACACGACGTCGTCCTCGCCGCTGGCGGGCTACGGCTGCGTGGGTGCGGGCGTTTCTCCGCGCGACATGACGGACATTGTGTGCGTCACGAAGGCGTATTCGTCCTGCGTGGGTGCTGGTGCGTTCGTCTCCAAGCTGGAAGGTGCTGCGGGTGACGAGTTGCGCCGCCGCGGCGGTGACGCGGGCGAATTCGGCGCAACGACAGGCCGTGCACGCGATGTCGGCTGGTTCGACGCAGTGGCGACGCGCTACGGCGTGATGGTGCAGGGCGCGACGCAGGTTGTGCTGACGAATCTGGATGTGCTGGGCTATCTGGACGAGATTCCTGTCTGCGTCGCCTACGAAGTGGACGGCAAGCAGATTACGGAATTCCCGGCGACCCCGACGCTGATGCGCTGCAAGCCGGTGTATGTGAAGCTGCCCGGCTGGAAATGTGACATTCGCGGCGTGAAGTCGTATGACGAGCTGCCGGAAAACTGCCGCAAGTATGTGGAGTTCATCGAGAATGCGTGCGGTGTGCCGATTAAGATGGTTTCCAACGGCCCGAAGCGCCACGAAGTGCTGTATCGCTAAGGTATTTGGAAAGGCAGAGAGAAATCCCTGCCTTTTTCCAGAACTTTTCGCTTTAATACGCTAATGTGTTGATTTGTTTGGTTCTGTCCCGGTAAAAGCCAATAAACATGGGTGCGACCCGAAGGTTTCCAAAGGGCGACCGCAGACATTCGTCTGTTTTCATGCCCTTTGGTCGCCTCCGCAGAGGCGAAGTTCCCTGCTTTCAGAAAAAAGCAGCTATGCTTGAAAGACCAGCCTTTTGGTCGCGCCCATCTGGCGCGACACAGCATCAATAGTCGAAAGAGCAGCTTGGGGGCGCTTCTGAGGAAGCGCGAAGTTACTGGCAGGGACGCTTCGCTGCCTGCGCCTTTGTGGGCTGTTCTCTTTGAATTGAGCGCCCGAAAAACAGTTGGGGCGTTGCCCCAAACCCCACAAGGGACGCTGTCCCTTGACCCTGCAAGGGGAAATTTTCCCTTTGACCCCTTTCGCGCGATTGAGTTGGTTTCACTACCATAATTCTTCCGCGTGTTGCTTTTTTTCCCCTTCCCCCTTCTGAATTTTTCCCTCAAGGAGGTGTTTTCCCCCATGATTGCCATCCTCGACTACGGCATGGGCAATCTCCGCAGCGTCCAAAAGGCGCTCGAATTTCTTGCTGTCCCCTGCTTCATCACCGACACCCCCTCCGCCCTTTCCACCGCCGACCACATCATCCTCCCCGGCGTCGGCGCGTTTTCCGATGCCATGACCCGCATCCGCGCCCTCCATCTCGACCGCGCCATTCTCTCCGCCGCCGATGCCGGCGTACCTATCCTCGGCATTTGTCTGGGAATGCAGATGCTTTTCCAGCACAGCGAGGAAAATGGCTTCTACGATGGTCTGGGGCTGTTCCCCGGCACCATCACGAAATTCCATGACGCGGGGCTAAAAATCCCCCATATGGGGTGGAATACGCTCGACACACGCCCGTGCGTCCTCTTTGACGGCGGACAGTCGCCGTTTGTCTATTTCGTCCACAGCTACTGTATGGCGGATGTGTCGCCGGAATGGACGACTGCCACCTGCACTTACGGGCAGACTTTCACCGCCGCCATACAGCGCGGAAACGTGATGGCAACGCAGTTTCACCCGGAAAAATCAGGTGAAGTCGGGCTGAATATGCTCCGGCGATTTGCGCAGTGGAAGGGGGACAAATCATGCTGACCAAGCGAATCATCCCCTGTCTGGACATCCGCGACGGTCGGGTGGTCAAGGGCGTGAACTTCGTGGATATCCGCGACGCGGGCGACCCGGTGGAAGCCGCGGTGCGCTACAATGAGGCAGGCGCGGACGAACTGGTACTGCTGGACATCAACGCATCCTACGAGAAGCGCGGCACGATGCTGGACGTGGTGTCGCGTGTGGCGGAGCAGGTGTTCATCCCATTCACGGTCGGCGGCGGCATCAGCGACATCGACCAGATTCGCGCGCTGCTACGTTTGGGCGCGGACAAGGTGAGCATCAACTCGCCCGCCGTGCGCAACCCGGATTTCATCACCGAGAGTGCGCTGCGGTTCGGCAGTCAGTGCATCGTGCTGGCAATGGATGTGAAATCGCGCGCTGGCGGCGACTGGGACGTGTATGTACGCGGCGGGCGCGAGAACACAGGGCTGGACGCACTGGAATGGGCGGCAGAAGGCGTGAAGCGCGGCGCGGGTGAAATTCTGCTGACGAGCATGGACTGCGACGGCGTGGGCGACGGTTTCGCGCTGGATGTGACGCGCGCTATTGCGGATGAAGTCGGCGTACCGGTGATTGCCAGCGGCGGTGCGGGCAAAATGGAGCACTTCCGCGACGCGCTGACCGTCGGGCACGCTGATGCCGCCCTCGCCGCGACGCTGTTCCACTTCGGCATCCTGAAAATCAGCGACTTGAAGGAATATCTGGCGCGCGAGGGCGTGCCGGTCAGGAGGACATGAGTATGTATGAGAGCGAATTAGCGCTGCGCCTGACTCCCTACGTTGCAGGTGAGCAGCCGAAAAACCGCAAGTTTATCAAGCTCAACACGAACGAGAATCCGTATCCGCCGTCGCCGCGCGTGGCTGAGGTGCTGCGCTCGTTCGATGCCGCGTCCCTGCGCCTGTACCCGGACATGGATGCGACTGCCTTGCGCGAAGCCATCAGTGCCGTCGAGGGGGTTCCGGCGGACTGGGTGTTCTGCGGCAACGGCTCAGACGAAGTGCTGGCGTTTGCGTTTGCGGCGTTTTTCGCGGGCAAAACCGTCGCCATTCCGGCGGTGACGTACTCGTTTTACCCGGTTTATGCGAATTTGTACGGCGCAAAAGTCGCTTCTGTGCCGATGAAGCCCGATTTTTCGGTGGATGTGGATGGTCTGCGCCTTGCCTGCCCCATTGCCTTGGCGAACCCGAACGCCCCGACCGGCATAGCGCTCCCACTGGATGTGCTGCGAGATTTGGCGGCGTACACGCGCGACTGCGGCGAAGTGCTGCTGATTGACGAGGCATACGCGGCGTTCGCGGAGGAAGTTGCCGTACCGCTCCTGCGCGAATTTGACAACGTAATAATTACCCGCACGTTCAGCAAGAGTCACGCTCTGGCGGGAATGCGCGTCGGCTATGCGCTGGGTCATCCGCGCCTGATGGCTGCCATGAGGCGCATCCGCGACAGCTTCAACAGCTACCCGGTTGACCGTTTGGCACAAGCCGCCGCGCGCGAAGCCGAGCTGGATACGGCATACACTGCGCGCATCGTCGCCACCATCTGCCATGACCGCGATATCTGCCGCCAAGCATTAGCGGACGCGGGCATTCCCGTCCTCAAGAGCCGTACAAACTTCCTCTTCGTTAAGGCATCGGAAAATGACGCCGCACCGATTCAGCAGCTTCTGCGCGACGACGGCATCCTTGTCCGCCACTTTAGCACGCCGCACCTGCGGTCGTATCTGCGCGTAACGATTGGCACGACGGAAGACATGCGGATCGTCACGGAGCGTCTCATCAGCAGAATAAAAGGTTGATGCAATTGCCCTGCGCCGAAGGACTTTTCTCCGGCGCATTTTTTCATTTATCATTTATAATGTAAGTTTTTCCGAAAATCCGCTCGCTTAGACGTGCAAAGCCTTGCATTTCCTGCGAAAACGCGCTATACTGATTCCCGTCGGAATTCGCCGGCGAGAGGAGTTTTTCACATGATGAAAAAGAATTTGAAATACCTGTTAGCTTTGCTCTGCATCATCGTCCTGCTGCTCTGCACGGGATGTTCATCGAATAACGCTGCACCGCAGCCCATCAGCATTACGGTCTGGACATACTACAACGGTACATTGCTGGAGAGTTTCAATACGCTCGTCAAAACCTTCAACGAAACGGTTGGCAAGGAAAAGGGCATCATTGTTGAGGCGTACAGCCAAGGCAGCGTGAACGAGCTGGAAGCCAGCGTCATGCAGTCCGCCGAGGGAAAAGTCGGCGCGGCAGCGATGCCGAACATCTTCTCCGCCTACGCCGACACCGCCTACGCACTGGACAAGCTGGGGCTGGTCGTTGATGTCAGCAGGTATCTAACAGCGGACGAACGCGCCGCATATGTCGATAATTATCTCACCGAAGGCGACTTCGGGCAGACTGGGAGCATCAAAATCTTCCCGGTTGCCAAGTCTACCGAACTGCTTTTCCTGAATGAAACGGACTGGCAGCCCTTTGCCGAAGCAACCGGCACGCAGGAAGGCGAGATGCTCACCATCGAGGGTCTGCTTGCCGTCGCCGAGCGCTACTACAACTGGACAGACGCGCAGACCGACACGCCTGATGACGGCAAGGCCCTCTTCGGGCGCGACGCAATGGCGAATTATCTGCTCATCGGCGCGCAGGAGCTGGGCTGCACCATCTTCGAGGTGGATGGCGATGGGCGTCTTACGCTGCATTTCGACCGCGATATCATCCGCAAGCTCTGGGACAGCTACTACGTTCCGTTCATCAAGGGCTATTTCAGCGCTGCCGGGCGCTTCCGCAGCGACGATATTAAGACGGGCAACCTGCTGTGCTACGTCGGCTCATCCTCCAGCGGCACGTTTTTCCCCTCCCGTGTCATAACCAGTGACACCGAGAGCCATGACATCACGCTAAAAGTGCTCCCCTGCCCGAAATTTGCGGATGGCGAATCGTTTGCTGTCCAGCAGGGCGCCGGCATGGTCGTCACGGCGGGCGATGAAGCGAAAGTGCGCGCAAGCGTGGAGTTCCTCAAGTGGTTCACCCTGCCGGAAAACAACATCAGCTTCTCCGTCGGTTCGGGCTACATGCCGGTGACAAAGGCGGCAAACAACATGGATACCATCAAGGCCGCCGGGCTGACGCTCTCCCCCGTCGTCGAGCAGGTGCTGACGGGCGCGGTCGCGACGATCAATGAGAATCGCCTGTACACACCGCTGGCGTTTGAGGGCGGTCAAGCGGCGCGCAAAGTGCTGGAATACGCATTGAGCGACAAAGCCGCGGCAGACCGTGCCATCGTTGTCGAGCGAATCGCCGCGGGGATGAGCGCTGAGGAAGCTGAAGCGGAGTTTCTCACGGATGAATGCTTTGACAGCTGGTATCAGGAGACGCTGACGAAGCTGCAAGCCTACGAATAATCACCCTAACGGCCGACAAAAGGAGGTGAAAGTGTCATGACTCCCGCGCCGCAGAGCCGCAAAATGCATTCTGTCTTTTTCACCATCTTCTTTTCTCTGCTGCTCGCGCTGGTGATTGAATTGACCCTGCTCATCGGCACAATTATCGTCGGGCAAGTGCCGTCGCAGCTGGATGACAATGCGGAGGAAGTTCTGCGCGAACAGGTGGAAAATCGCAGTGGATATTTGCAGAATTTTCTGATTTCTTCGCAGGAGCTGACCGCGCTGTCTACCTACATCAACAGTCAGACCGAAGCGCTCTTGGCGGACGGTACGATTTCGCTGGATACGCTTGATTCCGGCAGTGCCGCATCCGCGCCGCTTCTGCGTGCCATTTCGTCGGAACTGGTGTTCGAAATGCGCGCAAAAAAACTCAGCGGCATCTATGTTATTTTCTGCAGCCGCGATTTGGATGACTGCGTGGACGGGACGCGCTTCCCCGGTATTTATGTGCGCGACCTCGACCCGGATGGTCCATATTCCGACCGCAATGATGACCTTTCGCTGGAGTTTGCCCCGGCAACGCTTGTGCAATCCACAGGGCTTTACACCGCCAGCGCTTGGCAGCCTGCCTTTGAATATCAGCGCGAAGCATCAGACTTTCTCTATCTTCCCTATCAAACCGCGCGGAACGCCGACACCCTGCTTTCGGCGGATGATTATGGTCACTGGACGCGCTTTCCATTCTGCCTCCCTGATGACCCGCGCAGCGTGTTTTCCTACTCCCAGCCACTGATCCTTTCCGACGGCACGGTATATGGCGTGGTCGGCATCGGCCTTTTGTCGGACACCTACCTGCGCGGCAAACTGCCCACCTCTGAATTGCAGAACAATGGCAGCGGCAGTTACCTGCTCTGCTCGACGACGGACGACCTGTCCGCGGATACGCTGACGCTGCAAATCGCCGTCTGCTCTTCGCCCGACGCGGCGATTCAGGCGGAAAACACGCTGGTGCTGCAAAAGGATGCATCCGGTGAGGGCTTTCTGACAATTGACGGCACACGCTACTTTGCCAGCGAACAGCCGCTGGCGCTGTACAGCCGAAACGCGCCGTTCTCCGGTGAGCACTGGCTGCTGATTGGGCTTGTGCCCGTCAAGCAGCTGTACAGCTTTTCCGGCAGCGTTCGGCAAATGCTGGTGATTATCGTCGTATTGACACTGCTGGCAGGCGTTTTTGCTTCCTTCATCGTCAGCCGGCGCTTGGCACAACCGATTACGCGCCTGTCCAAGCAGATCAGCGCGTCACAGAATCAGCGGTATCAAGTGCCGACGCTCTCCCCGACGGGCATCTGTGAGCTTGACCAATTCTCCGCCGCCTTCACCCAGCGGTCACAGGAGATTCTGGACACGTCAATCAAGTTCCAGCGCATTATGGAATTGGCGAGCGTGGAAATCGGCGGCTTTGAGAAGCGTCCCGATGTGGATACTGTGTATGTGACGGACAATTTCTTCTCCCTCTTGGCGCTGCCGGACGTACCGCTGGATTCGCTGGACAAGGATTGGTTCGATGCCATCCTGAACGGCTGGAAGCAGATGCACGAGCGCGTGGCCCGCGCATACGGCGGCGATGTGTACGCCCTGCCCGCTGCGGGCGGCACGGTGCGCTACATCCTCCTGCGTTCCGGCGAAGAATGCGGGACGCAGGTCGGTCTGGTGGAGGATGTAACAACCTCCATGCAGGAGCGCCGCCGCATTGAGCACGAGCGCGACTACGACGTACTGACCGGGCTGTACAACCGCTTCTCGTTCATGCGAAAGGTACAGGAGATGTTCGCGCACCCGGACAAGATGCGCCATGCTGCGCTGCTGATGACCGATTTGGACGACCTGAAGCGCATCAACGACACCTACGGACACGACTGTGGCGACCGCTACATCCGCCTGACCGGGCAATGCCTTGCAGAGAATATCCCGGCGAACGCGGTCTGTTCGCGGCTTTCGGGCGACGAATTTGTTGTCCTGCTGCACGGCTATGAATCCCGCGATGCGCTCCGGGCGGACTTGACGCACCTGCAGGAAGCCATGTCCACCTACACCGCCGTGCTGCCTTCCGGCGACACGATGCACATTGCCATTTCCGGCGGCGTAGCGTGGTATCCCGATGACAGCCGCGATTTCGCGACCCTCAAACGCTATGCCGATTTTGCGCTCTATCAGGTGAAGCGGCAGCGCAAGGGCGAAATCCGCGAATTTGACATTGGTGCATACAACCGCGAAGCCTACTGCGCGCAGTTGCGGCAGGAGTTCACCACACTGCTGGAGAACGACAGCGTGTTCTATCACTTCCAGCCGCTGTTCTCCGCGCGTGACGGGCATGTGGTGGCTTACGAGGCACTGATGCGCGTCAACATGCCGCTGCTGCGTTCCCCCGAAACCATCATGAAGCTGGCGCACGAGGAGAATCGGCTGTACGACATTGAGCATTTGACCCTCTTCAAGGGCACGCAGACGTTCGAGCACCTTGTCTCGTGCGGCAAGCTCTCCCCCGACGCGAAGTTGTTCATCAACTCCATTGCAAACGTTTCGCTGACAGATGCTGATTTTGCGGATTTTCGCCGTCAGTTTGCCCCCATGCTGAAGAAAATGGTCATCGAGATTACCGAGGAAGAGGAAACGACGCCGGAGGTGCTTGCCATCAAGCGCCGTCAGCTGGGCGGAACCGCGGTCTTTGCGCTGGATGATTACGGCAGCGGGTACAGCAACAGCAACAACCTCCTTCTGCTCGCCCCGCACTACATCAAGGTGGATATTGCCATCATCCGCGGCATTGACTCCAACATCGACAAGCAGCAGGTCGTCACGGACGTCGTCACCTACGCCCATGCGCGCCAGATGCAGGTCGTCGCGGAGGGCATTGAAAACGAAGCCGAACTGCGCACTGTCCTGCGCTTAGGCGTTGATTTGCTGCAAGGTTACTTTCTCGCCCGCCCTGCCGCGATTCCCGACCCGATTGCCCCCGCGGCGCTCAAGGTACTCAAGGATGTGCATTTTGCATGATGAACTGAATCCAATCGACTACTCGGAGGGTCAAGCCATGATTGTATCCCCTTCCATCCTCGCTGCCGATGTTCTCAACCTCGAATCCGCCGCTGCCCGCATGATTGCCGCGGGCGCAGACTGGATTCATGTAGACGTCATGGACGGGCATTTCGTGCCGAACCTCAGCTTCAGCCCCAGCGTTGTGAGAGCACTCCATGAGCGCTTCACCATCCCGCTGGATGTGCACCTCATGCTCGATCAGCCCGAAAAATACGTCGAAGCCTTCTGCCGGGCAGGCGCGTCCTCCATCACGATTCATGAGGAAATCGCCGCCGACCGCGCCGAAATTCTCCGCTGCATCCGCGCGCAGGGCGTCAAGACGGCGGTATCCATCAAGCCCAACACGCCGGTGGACGCCATCATCCCCCTGCTGCCTCTGTGCGACATGGTGCTGCTGATGTCGGTCGAACCCGGCTTCGGCGGGCAGAAATTCAACCCCGTGGTGCTGGACAAACTCCGCCAGCTCCGCGCCATCGGCTACACCGGGCTGACCGAGGTGGACGGCGGTGTGTCGCTTAGCAACCTGCCCCTGCTGCACGAGTGCGGGCTGGACGCCGCGGTCATGGGCACGGCGCTGTTTAAGAGCGCAAATCCCGCCGAGGACATCGCGAAAATCCACCAAATGCGTTGAATGACGGCTGCAAAATGCGGATAAGCTATCCGCAGGAGGTGCATCCGCATGAAAAAAAGCAAAGCGAAGAAGCACGGCAAAAAGCCGCTGTTCGCGCCCATCAAAGTCAAGCGCCGCATGAGCCGGGAACGTCCGGTGTCCTGACGGCGGAGGAGGAACACATGATACCCGAAGTACCGCCGCTGCTGCATGAGCGGCTGGAAGCACAATACGGCGCGGAGCTTGCGCGGGAGATTGAAGCGGGCTATGTCCGCAAGCGCACGACGTTCCGCGTCAATCCGCTCAAAGGCGACCGGGACGCGGTTCTGCGCGAAACCGCGGATGCTGGCATTGCAGTCGAGCCGATTGCGTGGTATGACGATGCGTTCCTGCTGCCGGACGGCAATGAAGAGCAGCTGCGCGCCCTGCCCTGCTACGACGCGGGCGCGATTTACCTGCAATCGCTTTCCTCGATGCTGCCAGCGCTGGTGCTTGCGCCGAAAGCAGGCGAAACCGTGCTGGACATGGCGGCTGCCCCCGGCGGCAAAACGACGCAGATGGCGGCGCTGTCCGGCGGCAAGGCGCTCATCACCGCCTGCGAGAAAAACGCGATTCGCGCCGACCGCCTGCAATTCAACCTGACGCGGCAGGGTGCGCGCGCCGTGAACATCATGCGGCAGGACGCGCGCCTGCTGGACAGCCTGTTCAAGTTCGACAAGATTCTGCTGGACGCACCCTGTTCCGGGAGCGGCACGCTGCTGCTTGAAGACGGCGAGCCGCAGCGGCGGATGACGGCGGATTGGCTGGCAAAGACCGCAAAAACGCAGAAAGTGCTGCTGCAAAAGGCGCTGTCCCTGCTGCCGAAGAAGCACGAAATGGTCTACTCGACGTGCTCGGTGCTGCAAATGGAAAATGAGGACATCGTGCAGAGCGCAGTGAGCATGGGCATCTGTGAGGTTGTGCCGATTGAACACCCGTTCTTGACTGACGTGCCGCTGCTGCCGACGAAGGTGGATGGGGTCGTGTGCGTCAAACCGGATGAAAGGTTTGAGGGGTTCTTTGTGGCGAAACTGAGGAGAAAGTAAATAGAAAATCACCCCGGTATGCAGCCAGCATTGGCTCACACGCCGGGGTGATTTCGTTTGCTTTTATGTCACTGATACCGATTCTTCCACGCCAGCCTGACATCCGCCAGCAGTTCCCGATATCGCGCCACCCTGTTTCCGTCAATTTCCCCCGCCTGCACCGCCTGCGTGACGGCACAGCCGGGTTCGCGGTCATGCAGGCAGGGCTGGAAGCGACACTGCCCGATGTACGGCTGAAATTCCGGGTACAATTCCTGCAATTTTTCCGGCTCCATGCCCTTCTCTGTTTCCAGCAGGCTGAAGCCCGCCGTATCCAGCACACGGATGCCGTCGTGAATCAGCAGCTGCGCATAGCGCGTTGTGTTCTTGCCGCGCTGGATTTTCTCGCTGATTTCACCCGTCTCCAGCTGCAAGTCAAGCAGCGCGTTCAGCAGCGTCGATTTGCCCACGCCGCTCTGCCCCGCCAGACAGCAGCAGTCCGCCCCGCGCATCAGCGCCCGAACGCTATCCAGCCCTTCCTTGTTCCGCGCGCTGACACCCAGCACCGGGCAGTCCGCCCCGCGATACTCCTCTTGCATTTGGGAGAGCAGTGCGCCGCCGTCAAGGTCGCATTTGCCGACGATGAGCGCCGTTTTCATGCCCTGCTTCTTCGCACGCGCCAACAGACGGTCTACCAGCAGCAGATCCGGTTCAGGCGACGGGCAGATGCTCACAAGCAGCAGCGTCACATTTGCCACGGGCGGGCGGATGCACTCGGTCTTGCGCGGCAGAATTTCCACCAGCCAGCCTTCCTCTTCGCCCTGACCCGGCGTAAAGCGCACCGCATCCCCCACAAGGGGCGACAGGCGCTGATGACGGAATTTTTTCGGGCAGCGGAGCGTGTACTCCTGCCCGTCCGCGTCCGCCGCGACATAAAAGCCGCCGAAGAAGCGCACAAGCACGCCCTGATGCAGTTCCGCCTGCAATTCCTGCGTCATTTCTGGTTCTCTCATTCCATATTCACCTGCTGCTGATAGGCAAATTCGCCGTCGCAATAGACGCGGTAGGTGTACATGCCCGGCTCATTGCCGCACAGCTCAACCTCCGGCTCGCGGCTGGCGTTGGCGGGAAAATCCCCCTCGTACGCTGTGTACTCCACGCCGCTTTCCACCAGCGTCACACGGACGTGCATCATGCTTTCCGTCTGCGGCAGGGACAAAAGTACCTTCGCCCGCGCCATCATCGACGGTACGCGGTAGAGCGTCAGCGACACTTTCGCGGAGGCAATCACCTCGCTGCCGCCCGACGGCGACTGCTGGGCAACCAGCCCGTGCATCATCGTGTCATCCGTCTCCAAGAAAGTGATGTTCTGGTTCAGCGACAATCCCGATGCCGCAATCAGCTCCTGCGCATCCGCCAAATGCCGCCCGTACACATTCGGCACAACCGCCATCCCGCCGGACACCGACACACTCACCGCGTCGCCTGACATGCACACGCTGCCTTCTTCCGGGCTTTGGCTGATGATGCGCCCCGCCGGAACCGTCGCGCTGACCACATATTCGACAATCGTCAGCGTCAGCCCATAGGGAGACAGCGTCGTAATTGCGTCCGAGACGGTCAAATTCGTAATTTTCGGCACGGTCTGGGTGGATGGACCCTTCGAGACAGTCAGCACCACCACGTCATTCTTGCGCAGGGTCGTCCCCTCCTGCGGCGCTTGCAGAATGACCTCGCCCGCCTTGATGGTCGGGTGATTGATTTCCATGATTTCCGGGCGCAGTCCGGCGCGCTGAATCTGCCGCTGCGCCGCTGAGACATCCCTGCCAATGTACTCGTCAACCACTGCACTGTTGACCACGCGCTCGTAAATCGCCTTCGTGCCGACGAACAGTCCGTAGCAGACAACCAGTGACATCAGCAGTGTAATCACCCACCAGCTGGCGGGGTGCTTTTTGCGCACCATGCGTCTGCTGGGCTGGCGGCGTACAGGCTGCATTCCGCCGCTCTCGCCGTCCCCCGGAAGCCTGCCGTCAACGATGCGCGGCTCCATCTCCCCCACCTGTCCGCTGATGGCGTGGCGAAGATCCCTCGCCATATCCCACGCGGACTGATAGCGGTACGCCGGATTTTTGTCCATTGCCTTCATGCAGACATGGCACACCGCGTCCGACGTTTCCGGCGCGTACTGCTGAATCGGCACAGGCGTATTGTGGATATGCTGCATCGCAATGGCGACGGGGTTATTGCTGTCAAACGGCACACGCCCGGTGAGCATCTCGTAGAGCGTCACGCCGACGCTGTAAATATCGCTCGTGACCCCTGCTTCCTTACCCGACGCCTGTTCGGGGCTGAAGTAGTGCACCGACCCCATGACGGAATCGCCCTTAGCAAGCGTATTCTTGTTTGCCATGCGCGCGATGCCGAAATCCGCCACCTTCACATGGCCGTCGGACTGCATGAGGATATTCTGCGGCTTAATGTCACGGTGGATGATGCCGTTGGAATGTGCGTGCTGCAGCGCAGAGAGAATACGGATGGTAATCTGCACTGCCGATGTTTCGCTCAGCCGCCCTTTTTCGCGGATGACGTCCTTGAGCGTCTGCCCCTCGACGTACTCCATGATGAGGTAGCGGTTGCCGCTGGAATCCATGCCGACATCCAGCAGGTTGACGATGTTGTGGTGCGTCATTTTCGACGCGGCTTCCGCCTCCCGCTGAAAGCGCGCGACATACTCCGCATCCTGATTGTACTCCGGTTTAAGAACTTTGACGGCGACGAAATGCTGTGTATTGAGGTCGGTCGCGCGGTAAACCACCGCCATGCCGCCCACGCCGATCTGCTGATCAATGCGGTAGCGGCCGGCGAGGATGCGGCCAGGCTGAATCAACGCATTCATGCCGGTTCCTCCCCGTCATGCACGATGACGAGCGTCACATTGTCGCGTCCGCCCGCATCCAGTGCGGCTTTGAGCAGCACATCCGCCGCCTTTTCCGGCGCATACTGGCGCAGCGCGTCGCGCATTTGGCGGTCATCCACCAAGCCGTGCAGACCATCGGAGCAGGCAAGCCACAGGTCGCCCTTGCGGCGCTCCTCCACCACCACGTCCACCTCCACCGATTCATCCGTGCCAATCGCGCGGGTGATGATGTTGCGCATCGGGTGATTTTGCGCCTCTTCCTCCGTCAGCACGCCTTCACGCACCAGCTGCTCCACCAGAGAGTGGTCAAGCGTCATCTGCTTGAACTCGCCGTCGCGCAGCAGATACACACGGCTGTCCCCCACATGCCCGATGTATACGAAATTGTCGCTCATCCAGAGGACGGAGAGCGTCGTGCCCATGCCGGTCAGTGCGTCGTCATGCTCCTGCTGATGGTAGATTTGGCGGTTGACCTCCTCAATCGCGCCGGAGAGCGTCGCAACCGATGGCGTTTTCCCTTCCAACTCCCGCAGCAGGTCGTCGCGCGCACTGGTGGACGCTACTTCGCCGCCCTTGTGGCCGCCCATGCCGTCCGCCACCCCGTACAGGCGCAGCTTCTCCGACACAATAGGCGCATCCTGATTGTTTGCGCGCACTTTGCCCACGTCCGTGCGGAAGGCGCTGAGAATCCCGGCGGGCAGATTCTCTTCCGCCTTGGACTTCGGCTGTTCCGGACTGCGGTGAACGAAGAAATCATTCAGCGAGCTCTGGCTCTCCTTGCTGAAACGGATTTTGCGGCTCATGCTTCTTCTCCCTGCGGGTCGTGTAGAGTAGTAAGTGTCTTGCGGCGCAGCTGGCCGCACGCGCCCTCAATGTCGTCGCCCATTTCGCGGCGTCGGGTCGCGGAAATGTGCAGTTCCTCCAGCTTGTGCAGGAAGCGCTGCACGGTCTGTTCGTTCACGCCCTTCAAGTGGCGCTCTTCCACGGCGTTGAGCGGAATCAGGTTGACATGGCACTGCATTCCGCGCAGCCGGCTCGCCAGTTCAATCGCGTGCTTTTCCTCGCAGTTTACGCCGCCCACCAGTGCGTACTCGAAGATGACGCGCCGCCCGGTCTTGTCAATGTAATTCCGGCAAGCGGCAAGCAGCTCGTCCATCGGGTAGGCGTTGGCGACGGGCATGGTCTGGCGGCGAATCTCGTCGTTCGGCGCGTGGAGCGACACCGACAGCGTGACCGGCAGATTCTCCTCCGCGAACTGGTACATCTTCGGCACCAGCCCGCAGGTGGAGAGGCTCACATTGCGCAAGCCGATATTCACGCCGTCTTCCTCGCGCAGCAGGCGCAGGAATCGGCAGACGTTGTCGTAGTTGTCCAGCGGTTCGCCGCTGCCCATCAGCACGATGTTGTGGACGCGGTCTTTGCCGTCCAGATACCGGTTCGCCGCCAGCACTTCGCCCAGCATCTCCCCCGCCGTCAGCGAGCGGACGCACCCTTCCAGCGTGCTGGCGCAGAACTTGCACCCCATGCGGCAGCCGACCTGCGTCGAGATGCACAGCGTATAGCCGTGGTGGTAGTGCATCAGCACACCCTCGACGCAGTTGCCGTCCTTCAAACCAAAGAGGAATTTCACCGTATCGTCAATCTGGCTTTTCCGCTCGTCAATGATGCTGACCGGCTGCGCCACAGCGATTTCCTTCAGCTGCGCGCGCATCGCCGCCGGCAGATTCGTCATCGCGTCAAAATCCGCGCCCCGATGAATCCAGCGGAAAATCTGCTTGCCGCGAAAAGCGGGCATTCCCTGCGCCTTGCACCAGTCGGACAGCTCCTGCGGCGTCATGCCTGTCAGTTCGGTCATGCCTTTTTCCTCCGCATCCGGCACATATAGAAGCCCTCGATGCCGTCGCGCTGCGGCAGGAGCTGCAAGCCGGTCGTTTCATACTGCCGCACGGAAGCCGGAATCGTCTCCGGCAGCGACAGCAGCTCAAATTCCGGGTGACGCGCGAGGAACTTCTCCGCCTGACGCACGTTTTCGTCCTTCAGCACCGAGCAGGTGGAGTATACCAGCGTGCCGCCCTTCTTCACATACGGGCAGACCGCGTCCAGCAGATTGCTTTGCAGCTGCACCAGCTCATCGACGCTCTGTGCCGTCACGCGGTATTTCACATCCGGCTTTTCGCTCATCACGCCAAGCCCCGAACACGGCGCGTCCAGCAGCACAATGTCCATCGTGCCGTCCAGCTCTTCGCGGTGCTTGAGGGCGTCGCGCGTCATCGGGCGCACGTTTTCAAGCCCCAGACGCTGCACCTGCGCGGCAATCAAATCCGCCCGGTGCGGATGCAGCTCCCACGCCTGCACGCGCCCCGTGCCCTGCATCATTTCCGCCATCAGGCAGCTCTTGCCGCCCGGCGCGGCACAGGCATCCAGAATCTGCATTCCGTTCTTCGGCGCAGCGGCGAGGCAGACCATCATGCTGCTTTCGCTCTGGATGGAGAACTTGCCGCCGACGAAGCCCGCGTCATGCGCAATTTCCGCCATGTTGCGGATGCGCCACGAGAAGGGCAGCATCCCCTTTTCCTTTTCCCAGACCTTGCTGCCGAGGAACTGCTCAAAAGCGGCTTCATCCATCTTCATCAGGTTCGGGCGGATGGTGATGGCAGCGTTCGGCTGATGGAAGCCCATGAGCTTCTCCGCGTCCTCGCCCCAGTCAGCCAGCAACCGCTCCACGAGCCATTCCGGCACGCTGTACCGAATGGACAGCGCCTTGACGGGCTCCGTTTCCATGTCCGGATACTTGATTTCGTCCTTCTGCCGCACGAGGTTGCGCAGGATGCCGTTGCACACGCCTGCCAGTCCCTCCATGCCCAGCTCCTTGCACAGCGCGACCGACGTGTTGCACGCTGCGCTCTCCGGGATGCGGTCTTCCAGCAGAATCTGGCACGCCCCCAGCCGCAGCACGTTGCGCAGCTTGATGTCCGTATCGGGCCTCGCCATCAGCGAATTGAGCGCGTAGTCGAGCGTCAGCAGGTGCTCCAGCGTGTCGTACACCAGCCGCGCCGCCAGACGGCGGTCAACCAGCGGCAGCGTGCACTTGTTCAGCTTCTCGTCCAGCACGAGGGAGGCATACGCGTCGTTCTCCGTCACCGCGCGGATGACTTCGAGCGCGAGACGGCGCGCGGGCAGACCGTCGCTGCCCTCCACCTTCGGAGCAGCCGGTTTTGCCGGATAGGGACGGCGTTCCCCATTGCCGCCACCATAGGGGCGCTTTTCGGCGGAACGGAATCCCGGTTTTCCACCGAAGGACGGCTTTTTGTCCCCATACGGGCGTTTTTCCCCACCGAAGCCCGATTTTGCCGGGCGTTTATCGCCATCATTGTGCTTGTCCCCACGGAAGGCGCGCTTTTCGCCGTTATACGCGGGCTTTTCCCCACCGAAGGCGCGCTTTTCGCCGTTGTACGCGGGCTTATCGCCACCAAAGGAACGCTTTTCGCCGTTGTACGCAGGCTTATTTCCACTAAAGGAGCGTTTTTCCCCGTTATACGCAGGCTTGTCCCCACCAAAAGAGCGTTTTTCCCCGCCAAACGCAGGCTTGCTGCCACCGAAGGAGCGTTTCTCGCCGCTGAACGGCTTCTTGCCGCCGAAATTTTTGCCGCCAGTACGGTTTCCGCTCATGCGATTGCCACCCGCGGGACGCTTCTGTCCGCCGTTGTTTGCGCGGAAATTGCCGCTGCCCTGTCGATTCTCGTCACTCATTTTCCGTATCCTCTTTCAACATTGTTCCAGCGGCCATTGCGTGACCGCGCAGATAATCCCGTGCATCCATCGGCTTCCCGCCGGGCACTTGCAGCTGACGGACGCGCACAGCGTTCTTCCCCGCCGCGACAATCAGCCCTTCCTTGCCATCCGCCGCAAGGACTTCGCCGGGCTGACCGCTCATGTCCGCAACTTCGGCGCGCAGCAGCTTCCACGTTCCGCCGGGGGCGGCACTTGTGCAGCCGGGCCACGGGTTCAGGCCGTGAATCCGATGCACAATGTCCGCCGCGTCCTGCGTCCAGTCGATAACGCCCATGTCCTTTTCGAGCTTGGGGTCGTAGGTCATTTGGCTTTCGTCCTGCGGAATGCGCTCAAGCGTCCCATTTTCGAGGGCTTTAAGCGTGTCAATCAGCAGCTTCGCGCCGATTTCGCTCAGGCGCGCCGTCAGTTCGCCGCACGTTTCGGCGGGGTCAATCGGCGTTTCAGCTTTGAGGAGCATATCGCCGTTGTCGATGCCGCGCGCGGTCATCATGGTGGTCACACCGGTGGTCTTGTCGCCCTGCACCATTGCCCACGCAATCGGTGCAGAGCCGCGGTGCTTGGGCAGGAGCGAGGCATGGACGTTAATCGTCCCCAGCGGCGGAATATCGAGGATTTTCTGCGAGAGAATCTGCCCGAACGCCGCCGTGACGCACAAATCGGGGTGGAGATTCAGCAGATTCTCATACCCATCCCGGCTGATGCGCTCCGGCTGGAGGACAGGGATGCCCTGTTGGATGGCGTACTCCTTGACGGGAGACATGGCGAGCTTCTTGCCGCGCCCCTTGGGGCGGTCAGGCTGCGTGACCACGCCGACGACCGAATATCCGCCCTCCACCAAGGCTTTGAGGGACGGCACGGCAAAATCCGGCGTACCCATAAACACGATTCTCACTGGTTGTCATCCTCCGGGATATGCCCCTCGATTTCCTCCGGTGTCAGTTCGCGATCCATCACGTCGATGTACAGCTTGCCGTCAAGGTGATCCAGCTCGTGGCAGACCGCGCGTGCGAACAGTCCCTCGACCGTCTTTTCGCAAGGCACGCCGTCGCGGTTCTGGTACTGCACGGTGACTTTACGCGGGCGGGTAACGACCGCCTGACGTCCCGGCAGCGACAGGCAGCCTTCGCGCCCGCACTGCTCGCCCTCGCGCATGGTGATGACGGGGTTGATGAGTTCCAGCAGCCCGTCACCCTGATCGCCCACATCAATCACCACCACGCGGCGCAGCACCCCGACCTGCGGCGCCGCCAGCCCGACGCCCTCCGCCTTATACATCGTGTCCGCCATATCCTTCAGCAGGATTTTCAGCCGCAAATCAAACTTCTCCTGCTTCCGGCACTCCTGCCGCAAGCAATCATCGCCAATCTTCACAATCTTCCGAATCGCCATAAATTACAATACTCCTTCCTATAAAAGGGGAACCAAGGGGCTTCGCCCCTTGACCCCACCAGAGGCTCTGCCTCTGGACTCCGCAAGGGACTTCGTCCCTTGACCCTTTCACGCGATTGAGTTGGTCGCATCTGCATACTGCTTCCGCGTGTTTATCCACAGGATACCCACACAATTCACGCGATTTCAGGGAAATAAAACCACATTTACATCATGGTCGTGGGGTTATACTCAAAGTACACCTCCGCGCCCTCCTGCTTCTCCCGCGCCAGTTCGCTCAATGCCGCGGCAAACTGCTCCGTCTCCGGATGCACCAGCAGCTTCATCAGCACATGCCAGCGCGTTTTTCCGCGCAAAACCGTGATGCTCGGCTGGTCAAGCCGCACCATCAGCGCCCGCTTCTTCCACAGTGGATGCGCGTTAAGCAGCTCCTCGCACCGCGCATGAAGCGCCGTCGCGACCTCTCGCGCTTTCTGCGGCGAATTGCTCTCCACCAGCAGGCGCGCCAGAATCGTGAACGGCGGATACAGCCCCGTCCGCCGGCGATCGAACTCCAGCTCAAAGAACGCGCGGTAGTCCTGCGCGGCAGCGGTCTGAATCACCTCATCCTCCGGCTTGTACGTCTGGATGATGACCTGCCCCGGCAGTGTGCCGCGTCCGGCGCGCCCGGCGACCTGCGTCAGCAGCTGGAATGTCCGCTCCCGCGCGCGGTAGTCGGGCAAATTCAGCGTCATATCCGCCGCAATCACGCCCACCAGCGTCACCTTCGGGAAATCCAGCCCCTTGGCAATCATTTGCGTGCCGACAAGCAGCTTTGCGCGCCCGGAGCGGAACTCATCGAGCAGCTTTGCGTGACCATCCTTGCCGGAGGTCGTGTCAATATCCATGCGGATGACGTTTTCCTGTGGGAAGAGTTTTTTCAATTCTTCCTCGATTTTCTGCGTCCCCGCACCGAAATAACGGATGTACTTGCTGCCGCATTTCGGGCAGGTGTTCGGCGGCAGCGCGGCGAATCCGCAGTAGTGGCAGTGGAGTTTCGCCCCGGTCTGCCCGCTGCCCACGACGTGGTAGGTCATGGCGACATCGCAGTTCGGGCATTTGACGACATAACCGCAGCTTCGGCAGCTGACAAAGCTGTTGTACCCGCGCCGATTCATCAGCAGCATGGCCTGTTCGCCGCGCGCGACGCAGTTCTTGAGTGCCGCGACCAATTGCCCGGAAAATACGCTTCGGTTGCCGTTCTCCATCTCCTTGCGCATGTCCACCAGCGTGACCTGCGGCATCGGGCGGTTGCCGACGCGGGAGGGCATTTCAAGCAGCACATAATCCCCGCGCCGTGCCCTGGCGAAGGACAGGATGCTGGGCGTGGCGGAGGCAAGCAGAAGCGTCGCGTGCTCATTTTCGCATCGGCGGATGGCAACTTCGCGCGCGTCATATCGCGGATGACGGTCGGAGATATACGTCGATTCGTGTTCCTCATCCACGACAATCAGCCCCAAATTCCCGCACGGCGCGAACACCGCTGACCGTGCGCCGATGACGACCCGCGCGTCGCCGCGCCGAATGCGCCGCCACTCATCAAAGCGTTCGCCCGCGCTGAGCCGCGAGTGCAGCACCGCCGCAACCGCCCCAAACCGCGCCCGAAACCACATGACCATCTGCGGCGTGAGGGCGATTTCCGGCACGAGAATCATGGCGGATTTCCCCTGCCCGAGCGTCTGGCGCACGAGGCGGATGAACACCTCGGTTTTGCCGCTGCCCGTCACACCGTGGAGCAGGTATTTCCCCTGTCCACTGCGCAAATCCGGCAGCATGACAGACAGCGCTTCCTCCTGCCCCGGCGTGAGGGGCGGGTCAGGGACGGCGGTGTCCGGCGTATTGCCGCCCGGTCGACGCAGCACTTCTTCTTCCCGCAGGGCAATTAGTCCGGCTGCTTCTATCTGGCGCAGCGCTTGCAGCGGTTCGCGGACAAGCAGCTTCAATTCTTCCACCGGGTGCGTCCGCCCGTCGGATAAGACCGTCAGCAGCAGACGCCGTTTCGGCGAGCGTTTCTCCGCCAGTGCCGCCGCTTCCAGCATTTCGCGTGGCTTCGCGGCCTGCGCGACCGTCTGCGTTTTCACCTGAATGCGTCCACCGCGCATTTGGGCGGGCAGCATCAGCCGCAGCGTTTCCGCCAGTGGGCAATGCACGTCGTCCGCCATCTGCTGAGCGAGCGTCAGCAGCGTGGGGCAGATAGCGGCATAATCCTCCAGCGGGCGGAGGATGTCGCGGAGCTTTTCCGGCGGCACGTCCGTCTCCTGCGTCAGGGAGAGGACGACCCCCTCCTTGCGCATCCGCCCGAACGGAACTTCCACGCGCTGTCCGGCGGTGAGCGTCATGCCGTCCGGAATGCAGTAGGTAAACGTGTGCGCAACATTCTCATGCACAATGTCCACAATTACCTGTGCGTACAGGACACTCACCCCTTTCTGCTCAATGCGCTAATACACCATTGTTTATTATACATCGGAATGCCGAAGGGGTCAAGGAAAAAAGGCATGTTTCTGCGATTTCCCAAAACGAAAAAAGCGGTCAGCGACCGCTTTTCAATGCGCAATGATTTCTCAAATTGCTAATTACTCCTCGCATTTTCCGTGAATCACATGGATGGCCACGATGACGACCCCCGCCAGCATTTCCGCAACGGACATCCCCATCAGCACACCCGAAAAGAATTCCTTGACATGGCTGCCGCCGACCAGCGCAGACAATGCGTTGCTCGCGATGCCCAGCAGAATCAGCAGGACACCGTAGAGAATATGCTGCTCATAAACTGTGCGCTGCATCCGGCGCAGCAGGTCAAGCATCTGTGCGTCATGCGTCAGCTGCATTTCTTCCTTCTGCGGCGAATCCTTGCCGTTGAGCAGTTCCGGCAGGGTGATACCCAGCGCCGCGCAGAGCGCTTCCACCGCATCAGCATCGGGCAGACGTTTGCCCGTTTCCCAGCGCATCAAGGATTTCTGCGATACGCCAATTTTCTGCGCCAGCTGCTCCTGCGTCATCCCTTGCGCAGTGCGCTTGCCTGCGATATACTGACCAATTGCCGCCTGATTCATAAGCACACTTCCTTTGATAGCCGCACCCCTCTTGGAGTACTTTCCGTATCATAGCACGACTTTGTAACGAATGTCGGAAGTGTTTGTAAATATTTTGTGAACAATAATTGCGTCGAAACCGTTGCAAAAAGAACCTGTTCAAGCAGGAGAAAATGTGCTATAATAAGACATAATCAACCATACTGGAGGTGTTTCTGCGTGGCACACAAGCCTGTATTGTATATTGTGATTCCCTGCTACAACGAAGAAAGCGTACTGCCGATTACCAGCGGCATGTTCCGCGACAAGGTGCGTCAGCTCGCAGACGCGGGGAAAATCAGCGACGAGAGCCGCATTCTGTTCGTCAACGACGGCAGCAAGGACAAGACGTGGGAGATTATCACGGCGCTGTCCGCGAAAGACCCGTGCTTCCAAGGCATTGCGCAGAGCCGTAACCGAGGGCACCAAAGAGCGGTCTGGGCAGGGCTGATGGAGGCGAAAGACCGCTGCGACATCACCATCAGCATCGACTGCGACGGGCAGGACGATATCAACGCCATGGACGCGATGGTGGATGCGTACCTTGACGGCTGCGAAATCGTCTACGGCGTGCGCTCCAAGCGTGATACCGACACGTTCTTCAAGCGCTTCACGGCGGAAGGCTTCTACAAGCTGCTCAGCGCAATGGGCGCGGAGGTTGTGTTTAATCACGCGGATTATCGCCTGATTTCCAGCCGTGCCCTGCAGGAATTGGCAAAATTCCGCGAAGTAAACCTGTATCTGCGCGGGATGGTTCCGCTGGTCGGGTTCAAGTCCACCAGCGTCTCTTACGAGCGCCACGAGCGCATTGCGGGCGAAAGCCACTATCCGCTGAAGAAGATGCTGGCGCTGGCGTTCGACGGCATCACAAGCCTATCGGTCAAACCGATTCGCATGGTGTTCTTCGCCGGGCTGTTTATCACGATTCTGTCATTTATCGGCATTATCTGGGCGGTGATTGCCGCGATTGCCGGGCATTCGGTGGCTGGCTGGGCGTCACTGGCTTGTCTGGTATGCTTCGTTGGCGGGATGCAGTGCCTGTTTCTGGGTATCATCGGGGAATACATCGGCAAAATCTACTTGGAAGTCAAGCAGCGTCCGCGGTATATTATTTCGGAACGCACAGCGGAGATGGATGAGAAAAAGGAGTAACGTCACACCCACTAATCGCATTTTCGATAAAATCCAAGTAACATGGGTGTGCGTGCGAAGGAGTCCGGAGGGCGACCGCAAAGCCCTCTGGTCGCCTCCGCAGAGGCGAAACCCCTGCCGCGATAAAGACAATCATCGAAGTACCAATAGTACCACTATAAAAGGAAAAAGGAGAACACAACACACATGCTCTACGAAGGCAAAATCTGGCTTGGAACAGGTGAACACCCCGTCTGCCTGCTGCCGCAGATGGCAAACCGCCATGGTCTCATTGCCGGGGCGACCGGTACGGGCAAAACCGTCTCCCTCAAGGTGCTGGCAGAGGGATTTTCGGACATGGGCGTGCCCGTGTTCCTCGCGGATATCAAGGGTGATCTCGCCGGGATGGTGCAGCCCGGCACACACAGCGACAATATCGCCAATCGCCTGACGCAGTGCGGCGTGCCGACGTTCGAGTACCGCACGTTCCCGACCGTGTTCTGGGACGTGTTCGGCAAAGAGGGGCATCCCGTCCGCACGACCGTGAGCGAAATGGGGTCGACGCTGCTCGCGCGGCTGATGAACCTCAACGACACGCAGGCAGGCGTGCTGAGCATCCTCTTCCGCGTCGCGGATGACGAGAACATGCTCCTGCTCGACCTCAAGGACTTGAAGGCCATGCTTGCCTACGTCGGTGAGCACGCCAAGGAGTACACGCTCGATTACGGCAACGTGTCCATGGCATCTGTCGGTGCGATTCAGCGCGCCGTCGCCATGCTGGAGGACGAGGGCGGCAATGCGTTCTTCGGCGAACCCGCACTGAACATCGCCGACTGGATGCAGCTTGATGAAAGCGGGCGCGGCGTTATCAACATCCTCGCGGCGGACGTGCTCTACCGCAAGCCCCGGCTGTACTCGACCTTCCTGCTGTGGATGCTGTCGGAGCTGTACGAGCTGCTGCCCGAATGCGGCGATTTGGACAAGCCGCGCATGGTGTTCTTCTTCGACGAGGCGCACCTGCTCTTCGACGACTGCCCCAAGGCGCTGCTGGAAACGCTGGAGCAGGTCGTCCGGCTGATTCGCTCCAAGGGCGTCGGCGTGTATTTCGTCACCCAGAACCCCTGCGACATTCCCATGAGCATTCTGGGGCAGCTCGGCAACCGCGTCCAGCACGCCCTGCGCGCCTACACGCCGCTTGACCAGAAGGCCGTCCGCACCGCTGCGATGACATTCCGCGCGAATCCCGCGTTCGACACGGCGGAAGCCATCACCACGCTCAAAACAGGCGAAGCACTGGTTTCCTTCCTCGATGCGGACGGTGCGCCGAGCATCGTCGAGCGCGCGACCATCCTCCCCCCGCAGAGCGCCATGAACGCCATTGACGGCGATGTGCGGCAGGAGTGCATCGAATCCAGCCCCTTCCGCGGCGTTTACGACACGCCGGTTGACCGCGTTTCCGCCTACGAAATGCTGGCAAGCGCGTTCCAGAAGGAGCAGATGCCCGCGCCGGAAGCCGCCACGCCGCAGATTTCGACCGCTGCGCCGACGGTCAGCCGCCCCGATGCTTTCCTTGTGTTCGACCCGCAGACAGGGCATTATGTGCAGCGCGAGGCTGCACAGCCGATGACTCAGGCACAGCCTGTGGGTCAGGCACAGCCTGTTCAACAGCCTGCCGCACAGAGCAGCACGCCGCGTCCTGCCTGGATGGCGGCGGACGAACCTGCACGTCCGGCATGGCAGAATCAGCAGGAGCAGCAGCCGATAGGTCAGGCGCAGCCTGTCCCGGTGCTGACTGTGCAGCAGCCGCAGGTACAGAACATGCTGGTGATGGTCTACGACCCGGCAAGCGGGCAGTATGTGCAGAAGATGATGCCGATGCAGCTTGACCCCGCGACGGGCAATTACGTCCCGGTTCAGGCGCAGCCCGCAGCAGCGCCGACAACGACGAAGGCGCAGGAGCGCGAGGCGGAAAAGCAGCGCAAAGCGGCTGAAAAAGCCGAGAAGGATCGCCAGGCGGAAGAACGCCGGAAGCACGCGGATGAACTGCGCGAAGAACGTGCCGCGCGTGCCCGAAAGAACGACTCATTGCTGGGGCGCGTGCAGAATACGGCGATTAGCACCGCGACCCGCGAAGTGACGCGGCAGGTGACGCGCGGGATTCTGGGCGGAATCACGGGGCTGTTCGGGGGAAACAAGAAGTAATTATTGATATACGCAAAGCGGGTGCATGGAGTTTGAAGCTCCGCGCACCCGCCTTTTTTTATACTATTTCCAAATTCGCGGCGCAAGCAGATGGCGCAGGCGAATGCAGGAAATAGTATTAGGGTAACACCGCACAAATGAGGTGGTCGGCTGACGAATGGATTTTTCGTCAGATGCAAATGCAAATTTCGAAGGTTTACTGGCGGTAAATCGAGAAATTTGCATGCCGCAGATGGCGGAAAAGACATCGGCAGACGCGCCGCCGAGTTGTGCGGTGGTGCCTTAGTCCACCGTAATCAGCCCCGGATACTGCGCCATCACTTCGTCCGCCTGATTCACGAACGTCGTTACTGCCGACGGCTGTGCCTCGAACGGCTTTCCTTCCACCAGCACCTCAACTTTCTTCACGCCCGGAAATTGGCTCGCCGTGAACACAATCGCCCGGAGCGCCTGGCTTGTCGCCGCACTCGCGTCCTCCGCCGTCGCAAGGGACGCAAATTCTTTTGTGAAGTCAATTGTCGCGACACCGTTCTTCAGCGTCACCGACCGCAGACCGCAGTCCTTCGGCAGCGGAATTTCCAGCCCGCTGTCCTTCTCCGGGCCTTTCGCCAGTTCCAGCATTGCCGTGGTCAGGTCAGCAGGGGAAAACACCGTCCGCGTAACAGGCACCATCAGCCGCCCGTCCGCCGACGGGAAATACAGCTGCACCCGCGACGCATTTGTCAGGTTCACCGTCGTCTCCACGCTTTCCAGATTCACGCTGTCCGCCTTGAACACGCCGGATACGTCTGTCCCGTGCGTCAACTGCGAGCGCTTCTGACCGTCAAAGAGGAATGTCACTTCCTGTACGCTGTCGAACCCGCACAGCGCCGCCGCTGTCCCCTGCACCATCAGCAGCTCTTCCTCCGCGTTCTGGCAGCTCAGCGCCTCCTTGCTCAAGTCCACGCGCGCCTTGCCGCCGGAAATGTCCAAATCGAACGTCACGCCCTCTGGAATAACGTTCCGCAGCCCCATCCGCGCCGCCGCGAGGTCATTTTCCGACGACTTCACCATCAGGCTCAGCGTCGCCTTCGCCACGCCGTCCTGCAGCGGAATCTGCCGCGTGACCGGCACGAGATACCCCTCGCCGTCCTCATACCAGCAGACGGTAGCGGTCATTTCGACATCCGGCGATGCGTCCGCGATGGTTTGGGTGCTGACATCAGGGGTGAAGTCAGTCTGCTGCATGGCGGTTTTGGTCTGCTGCCCGCCGCGGACGGCGAGGACAACTACAAGCGCCGCCGCAGAGACAATGAGCAGCCGTTCCATCGTGATGCGGCTGGGGAGATGAAGGGATTTGAGGGATGGAAGTTTCGGAAGTTTGGGAAGTTTCATGTTTGTCCGCCTCCTTGCCCGTTGATTCGGCTGATGGATGGTATGCGGGCGGGCGGCGGAAAAGAAGGGCGCGGGGAAAAGAAAAAACGGGTGCAAGGAGCAAAACCCCCTGCACCCGTCCCTTTGCAATTTTCCCTTCAGCCCAATCAGCCGATATATTCCTTCCCGCCCATGTACATGCGCAGCGCTTCCGGAATGCGGACGCGGCCGTCGGCCTGCAGGTTGTTTTCGAGGAAGGCAATCAGCATACGCGGCGGCGCAACACAGGTGTTGTTCAGCGTATGCGCGAAGTATTTGCGGCCGTCGTCGCCCTTGACGCGAATCTTCAAGCGGCGCGCCTGCGCATCGCCCAGATTCGAGCAGCTGCCGACCTCAAAGTACTTCTTCTGGCGCGGAGACCACGCTTCCACGTCCAGCGACTTCACCTTCAGGTCAGCAAGGTCGCCGGAGCAGCATTCCAGCGTGCGAACCGGGATGTCCATCGAGCGGAAGAAATCAACGGTGTTCTGCCACAGGCGGTTGAACCACATCGGGCTGTCCTCCGGCTTGCAGACGACGATCATCTCCTGCTTCTCAAACTGGTGGATGCGGTACACGCCGCGCTCCTCAATGCCATGCGCGCCAACTTCCTTGCGGAAGCAGGGGGAATAGCTGGTCAGCGTCTGCGGCAGCTGGCTTTCGTCCAGAATCGTGTCAATGAACTTGCCGATCATCGAGTGCTCGGACGTACCAATCAGATAGAGGTCTTCGCCCTCGATCTTGTACATCATGTTCTCCATCTCGGCGAAGCTCATCACGCCCGTCACCACGTCACCGTGGATCATGTACGGCGGGATGCAGTAGGTGAAGCCGCGGTCGATCATGAAGTCACGGCCATAGGACAGAATCGCGGAGTGCAGGCGAGCAATATCGCCCATGAGGTAATAGAAGCCGTTGCCGGAGGTCCTGCGGGCGCTGTCAAGGTCGATGCCGTGCAGGCGCTCCATGATATCCACATGATACGGAATCTCGAAATCCGGCACGACGGGCTCGCCGAAGCGCTCGATTTCCACGTTCTGGCTGTCATCCTTGCCAATCGGCACAGACGGGTCAATGATGTTCGGAATGACGAGCATCCGCTTGCGGATTTCCGCCTGCAATTCGTCTTCCTTCGCCGCCAGCCCCTCCAAATCCGCCTTGTAAACGGCGACCTGTTCCTTCGCCTTTTCGGCCTCTTCCTTCTGACCCTTGCCCATCAGCATGCCGATCTGCTTGGACGCAACCTTAATTTGGTTGCGCAGGGTGTCCGCCTGCTGAATCGCAGCGCGGTACTCCTTGTCCATCTCGACGACTTCGTCGACCATGACGAGCTTTTCGTCCTGAAACTTCTTGCGGATGTTCTCCTTCACCAATTCGGGATTGGTACGGAGCAGATTGATGTCCAGCATCGGAAAAAATCCTCCTTTTTTGCTTGGCGGAAACCAAAAAGGCTTCCCATCCCGTAAAATTCCGGGACGAGAAGCTCGCGTTGCCACCCAGTTTGCCTGACGCACGTCAGACCACTCATGCTCGCTGTATCGGGCGAACCCGTCAGACTCCTCGTCTGCCCCCATTCAGGAGTGGAAGAAGCACCCGCGCCCTGCCGCCTCGCACCATCCGGCGGCTCTCTGGAAGGACAAAAGCTGCTTTTCTCCCGTCAAGCGGGGTCATTTGACAGGCTTATTATACGCCATTTTGCGCGCTGATGCAAGAGGGAATTTCAACTTTTGGGCGAAATGGTGCGCATCCGCAAAATTGTTACAAAAAAATTAAATTTTCGCACATGACAACGTTTTCCCCTTTTGATTCGTCTGATATGTAGAATACCGTAGGAGGTACATTTCCGAATGAAACGCCTGATTTCGCTTTTGCTCTGCGCGCTGCTGATTGTACCCGCTTTGGCGGAGGACGCACCCGATTTCGAGCCAATTCCGTGGGATATCAAGGTTTCCCCCAACCTGCCGAACCCGGATTGTTACCTGCCCAATAACGGCGGCTACCATGATGATTCCATCGACATCCAGATTAACGTCACCTACTGGACGCAGGATTTGCAGCAGGTTGATGCTCCCGGCGAAGGCACAACGACCGTCATGTCCGCGCGCGTGAAGCTGACCGACGTGAGCCAATTCCGCACAGGCTTCGCGAACAAGTACCCGTCGAAGCAGGCGCGCCACGTCAACGACATGACGAAGCGCTTCAACGCCGTCATGGGCATCGACGGTGACTACTGTCTCTACCATGAGCAGGGCATCGTCGTCCGCAACGGTCGGACGCTGCGGATGCGTCCGCATAAGGGCCGCGACGAGCTGATTGTGGACGAAAATGGCGACTTCCACCTCATCACCCGCACCACGCAGGCGAAGTGGGACGAGTACATTGCCGGCGGCGGCACCGTTCTGCACGCCTTCTGCTTCGGCCCTGCGCTGGTGGTGGACGGCGTTCCGCTCACGAGCCTTGATGACGTGACCATCGACAACGGCAAAGCCAAGAAAGCCCAGCGAATGGTCATCGGGCAGATCGGCAAGCTGGAATACCTGATACTGACGAACGAGGGGCCGGAAAGCACCGCCCCGAAATCCGTCGGCTTCGACCTTGTGCAGATGGCGAACCTGTGCGTGCAGTTTGGGCTGAACAACGCCTACAACCTCGACGGCGGCTCATCGAGCACGATTGCGCTGAATAATCAGAAGATTAACTCGCCATCGAGCCACAAGAACCGCATGGTTGGGGATTGCATTTGGTTCGCGACGCTGGTAAAGGAAGAGACGTGGCGGGAGAAGGAGTCGGTACAGACGGTAGAAGTGGAGGAAAATAAGTGAACCTCGCGGTGCGCAGGCGATTGGCAGACCTGCGCACCGTGCTTTTTTGGGGGCAAATTCACCGTCAAGGAAGCGGCAGGTGCAGAAAAATAGGGATGAGGTCAGGAAAAACATCGAGACTGCAATGCGTTCTGCTTAAAAATGCAAAATTCCGCCCCAAAACACGAAAAAAGCCCTGCAAAATGCAAGGCTTATGGAGCTGATAACCAGATTTGAACTGGTGACCTCATCCTTACCAATCAGTAATTAACATTTGGGGAATCACGATTCTATTTCCATAACCGTAAGATAACCAAAGTTCCTCGCGCTATTCGGGAAATTTTGTTTATCTCACAGTCGAAAAACGCATCCCCTTTTATGAGAGCGTATGCATCTTGTAAAAGGAGGTTGACTATGAAGCGGTATGCTTATATTGGCCCGGTGCTGGTGTTTGGTAAGATTACGAACCCGAAATGGAGCGGCGAAACTTTAGCCGTAAGTTTCGATAAGGCAAAGTCTAACTTGATGTACCAGTATAAAAAACAAACTGGACGAACAAAGAATGTAAAGATAGAATTTACAGGAAAAATATACGTTGTCGAAGAGTAAAGTCGAAGGAAATAATTTCTTCGACTTTTTTATTTCCACATGCATATTTTTGACTAAAAATGCATAACATATTACTACCGAGGGATGAAGTCTCCCCGGTAAATGAAAAGGAGGAAACGGTAACATGAGTGAACGAGCTGAACTGAGCCGTAAGAACCCGTACTGGATTCCCCGTCACCGTTACTATGAGCTGAAGCACTTCTGCTTGCAGTTCCGTGACTACCAGCACAGGTGCCTTGAACTGGACGGAATGAGCAATTGCCATCCTGCAGTTAGGGAAATTCAAAATGGTGTACAAAGCGCAGGCGAATTCACGGTTTCTCAGGCTATCGAGCGAGCCAGATTCGCCAAGTACATTGGCATCATCGAATCTGCTGCTGAAGAAGCTGCTCCCGGTCTGTCAAAGTGGTTGTTAATCGGGGTGACGCAAAACGCCCATTACGACATCTTGAAACTTAGATTTGGGATTCCGTGCGGGAAAGATATGTACTACAACGTTTACCGTCGTTTCTTCTACATTCTGGATAAAAAACGAGAATAACCAACTCTCTGAGAGATTTCGACTTGAAATCTCTCTTTTTCTTAGAATAACCGTACGCACTCTACCATTCTGTATGCTATTTTAGTAATGAGGAGGACACTTAAAAATGGATTATATCAATAGGCAAGCTATTGCGGAACGTATGACGTGGACTAAGGAATTTGGTTGCAACGTAGCCAAGGCATACGACGAAATCAACTGCAACGACCCGGAGCATCATGACCTCAACCGAGAAAATGGGAACATCAACGGGAATACCCCAATGGGGGCAATGCTCCACATGGGCAGTGTTGCTGCAAAGGAGTATTACTTAGACGCAGACGTTGTTCCGGCGGAATACGCCCGTCTCCATCGGGAAGGCTACATTCATATTCATGACCTTGACTTCTACGGCTGGACAACGACCTGCACGCAGATCGACCTCCTGAAGCTGTTTCAAAATGGGTTTGACACGGGGCATGGCCATCTTCGCGAACCAAAATCCATTGGCAGTTACGCTGCTCTCGCCGCCATTGCCATTCAGTCGAATCAGAATGACCAGCACGGTGGGCAGGCAATCGTAAATTTCGACTATGCGATGGCTGCTGGGGTTAAGCTAACTTACGAGAAGTATTATGATGAGGCTCATTCTATCCTCGAAAACCTTAGAAACGATAGCGGTGTAACGTTCAAACTCGCTTGCAGTCGTTCCAAATGGATACGGAACTACGCCACAGAGAAGACCAGACGTGACACCTATCAGGCGATGGAGGGTTTTATCCACAATCTAAACACTATGCACAGTCGAGCCGGTGCTCAAGTCCCCTTCAGTTCTATCAACTACGGGATGGACACTTCTTGGGAAGGCAGACTTGCAATCGAGCAGCTTCTTCTTGCTACTGAGGCAGGATTGGGACATGGCGAAACTCCTATCTTCCCCATTCAGATTTTCAGGGTTAAGGAGGGTATCAACTATAATCCCGGAGACCCGAACTACGACCTGTATCGACTTGCCATTCGAGTATCTGCAAAGCGATTGTTTCCGAACTTCGCTTTCGTGGATGCTCCTTTTAATTTGCAGTATTATAAGCCCGGACATCCTGAAACTGAAATTGCCTATATGGGATGCAGGACGCGGGTGATTGGGAACGTCTACGACCCTACTCGTGAGATTTGCAATCAGCGCGGAAATCTCTCATTCACGACAATCAATCTTCCTCGCTTAGCACTTGACCTTCGAGATAGCGGTAACTCTGACATTGTCCCTGCGTTCCTGAATCGTGTCTCAAAAATGACACATACTGTAATCCTCCAACTTATGGCAAGATTCAGAGTTCAAGCACAACGCAAGGTTAAGAATTTTCCATTCTTGATGGGGCAAGGTGTGTGGCTCGATTCTGAAAAGCTAAATCCGGAAGATACCCTTGAAACGGTTCTAAAGCATGGTACACTAAGTGTTGGCTTCATTGGATTGGCTGAGGCGCTGAAATGCCTGATTGGGGTTCACCACGGTGAAAGTGAAGACGCACAAAAGTTGGGTTTGCGGATTATTTCCATGATTCGTTCGATTTGCGATGCCGAATCGCAAAAATATGGAATGAACATCACCTGTCTCGCAACGCCAGCTGAAGGTCTTTCCGGGCGTTTCGTCAAAATGGATAGAGAAAAGTACGGGAGCATTCCGGGCGTTACAGATAGAGAATACTATACAAACAGTTTTCATGTTCCCGTATATTACAAAATCGGAGCATATGATAAAATTAGAATAGAAGCTCCCTACCACGCGCTAACAAACGGCGGGCACATTACATACATCGAAATGGACGGAGACCCTACAAAGAACCTTGACGCCTTCGAGATAGTGATTCGCTGTATGCATGATAACGGAATTGGCTACGGAAGTATTAATCATCCCGTAGACCGTGATCCAGTATGCGGGTACACCGGAATCATCAACGACACATGCCCCAAATGCGGTCGCATTGAAGGCGATGTTCCGTTTGAGCGCATTCGTCGTATCACCGGTTACCTTGTTGGGAACATGAGCAAATGGAACGACGCAAAGCGCGCAGAGGAACGTGACCGAGTAAAGCATCTCTAATCGACGAAAAAAGCAGTCACTATTATGGAGAACCGATCTTATAGATTGAAAGGAGAACTCTATATGAACGACCGACTAAAGGCTGAACTCGATGAGGAGTTTGACAAGCTGAATGCTCTTAGCCCCAGCGATGAAGGCTATAAGGAAGCAACTGAGCGGTTCACCAAGGTCTACTCCCTCTATCTGGACGAGGAAAAGAATCAGACAGAGGCCGAATTCAAGAAGCTACAAATTCAAAATGATAAGCTGATGAAGGAGGCTCAACTGTCTGAAACGAAAAAAGACAGATGGTGGAAAGTAGGTCTTGGTGTAGCTGGCTTAGTGCTGCCATTGGCTATTCAAACAATGTGGTATCGGATGGGTATGAAGTTTGAAGAAACTGGCTCGTTTAGTTCTGCTTGTAGCAGGTCCATCTTCGGGAACCTGTTCAAGAATAAGACAAAGTGACTCAAAGGGAGGATGCCTGACTTTACAGGTACTCTTCCTTTTTCCATTTGTCGAAAAAAAACAAACCGTATTATGAAGGGGAAACCCTATCAAAATTTTAGGAGGTTTTACAATGTTGCACGATTTCATTGAAAATGCTCGTTCCGATGCTCGTGAACTCTCGGAGGGGGCGTTTGACGGCAAATACATTAACATTCTTACGGTAATTAGGACTATCACCGACGCCCTGTATTGGTTGGCATCAGCGCCGTTGGTAATCTCGGTTACTATTCTGGGAGTTGTGCATGGGCTGCGATTACGTTTCTTCCCGACGACGGACGTTGATAACGATGAGAAATCTGACGACTTTGAATTTTCTGACCATGATGAGTAAACCCACGAGGGAAGATGCTGATAACAAAGCATCTTTCTTTTTTTTCTAAAATCGAAAATTGCAGCTCTTATTACGAAGGGACTACCCTATCAAAAATTGGAGGTAATTAAAAATGGATATTGGTTCTTTTCTCATTGGCGTAGGTCTTACTATGGCGACGATTGGTCTTTACTTAAATCTATCTGGATACAAAGAAAAGATGAATGAAGTGAACGACAAGTTGACCACACTCGAAAATACGCTGATCAAACAGGAACAATCGAAGGAAGACTAAATTAGATAGGCATCCCTTGACAAATGACACCGTTTACAAGGTGCCATTTGTTTTCAAAAAGTCGATAAAAACATGTTATATTATGGGAACCTAATAAATTTAAGGAGGTATTTCCATGAGAAATACGGTTTTCTTGTACGGGTTCACAAACATGCATGAGATGCACGGCTGCTACTTCATCTGCTGCGAAGAGCTCAGTATTCAGAGAATCAAGAGCATAGCGAAGCTCATCGTCACGGAATATCCTGACGTGAAGCGTGTCTATGCGATTGATAATCGGAGAGGGCTCCGCAGAGAGTTCTTGGAAGCTGCCGCATCTAAGGTGTTTGTGGACCGATTCGTGTTCGAGGACACCTGTAAGACGGAAGGGTTGCTTGTCTTAGAAATCTGAGTTCCAAAGCGGAGGAGGCTGACAAAGCCTCTTCTGTTTTCATTGATATTTGAAAGGAGACTCCAAAATGCGATACCACTTTGAGCGCCCGGTTAAAACAACTTCCCAGCATGGTGAGACATACCTGTGCGACCATCCTGTTTACAGTAGATGCACATTGTATAAGCTCGGAAATCGTGGACTTGCAGTGATTCAGCAGCGATACATTCGAGCTAACAAGGCTACGATTTGGCGAGAAATCTACCCTTGGCTCACAGATTCTATTTACTATGCACCGGGGTTCAATGAGTTCTTCAACGAGCGTGCTGGCGAAGCTGTTGATGGTATCTATCCCACAGTAACTGTGCGCCAATTGATGTGGGCACTCAAAATGAAGCCACTTGAAAAGGAAAGATGGGAAACAGTGTTCGACCGCCGTGATATTTGAGGAGGCAGTATATATGAAATTTTTCAATTATAATTCCGATAATACCGCATGGTACATCTACATTGACTACGAAAAACGTACTCCCTACTACATTGATAGCGGCGGAGCAAACATTATTGTTTGTCGAGATTATAAGCATGTACTGGATTCGTTTCTGGTCGCATCTCATGCTACTGAGGGGGCGTTTGTTGCTGATATTCCTGTGAACACTTTGGGCATCAGAGTTGTATCCTGTTTGCGCGATTTGGAGCAGCTTCGCCCATATTTGGTTCGCATTCACGTCGACCCCGTAGACGCTATTGTAAAGCGCAAGGCAATCAAAAACATCATTGATATTTTGGATAACTACAAAGTCGAAGTTTACAATTCCTATAATGGAGAACCCATTACAATTTAAGGAGGCGTAATCATGCGTATCTACGTTATCCCCGATGAGAACGAAACGAAGTTTCAGTCGTTCAAACGGAAGGCGAAGGAAAAGTTCGACAATGGCATTGATGCGATTAAACAGCACAAGGAGGAAATCATTGAGATTGCTCCGTTAGCTTTGGGCGCACTGGCTGTAACGGCAAAAGTCATTACAAAGTCAGTGCATCTGAAGCAGGAGCGTGATTTGAAAGACCGCTTTGTCTGGGACAACCGACTCGGCCATTATTGGCATACTCGACGGAAACTTTCCAACAACGAATGGCTGGAAGTGGAGCGTCGTAAGAAATTGGGTGAGGACATCGGAACCATTTTGCGTTCTATGAAGCTGCTGAGGTAACTCCACACGGAAGGTCGTTTACAGCGACTTTTCCGTTTCTCCTAAAAAGTCGAAAATTGCAACTCTTATTATGAAAGAGGTTGCTCTTGACAAAAATTTTAGGAGGAATGACTATGTTGCTTTTGGATTTGTTTTTCTACGGTTTCTTGTTCTGTGTGTTTTGTTTGGTAATTAAAAGAGCCGTACAACTCGCGTTCAGAGTAATCAATAGCCTATTTGATAAGGTTAATGACATGCTGTAATCTCGTGATAAAGGAATTGGCTGAAATTGCAATCAGCCTTTCCTTTTGCTTTTCAAAATAAAAGGAGGGCTCATTCTATGGAATTTGGAAAGAAGCTCGGCTTACTCGGTGGCATGATTGGCGGAAACACTAAGAATCCGTCAATTCTGAAGGATATGCTTAGTTCGCCGGACAACTTCAAAATCGAGGCATCAATCGAAGATGGCGAACTTGTCATTCGAGTTCGGCGGAAAACAGTCGCTGTCACTCGAAGAAAAAAGAAAGTCATCAGGCGCTTACCCGGTGCTTGATTACTACACAACAAGGAGGTATTTCTATGGATATTTTGGGGTTTCTGAAGAAAAATCGGGCACTCATCGGAACTTGCGGCGGCGTACTGGGCACATTTGCGACTGGCGTACTCTCCGCGAGAGCTGCTTTGCGGGCCGAAAAGGAACTGGTCGGCAGCGAGTCAACTGAAGCCAGCGAAAAGCTGAAAATCGTGTTGAAACATGCTGGGATTCCGTTGCTTGCAGGTGCTTTGACTACTGGTTGCATTCTCGATGCGCATAATACACATGTCAAATTCGAGAACGGGCTCATTTCAAGCGGGGTTGCATTGTGTGGGCTGCTCAGTCAGGCACAGCATGAAAAGAGGCTTAGCCTACCAAGCGAGCTTCTTGAAGAAGGTGATGCCACTTCTCAGTATGCTCTATTCCGCGAAATAAACACCGGATTGATATTTAATGCATCGGTTGATGACGTACTCGCCGCATGTAGAGACTTGAATCGCGGCATCTACATCAATGGTTCGTCTACGCTTGGCGAGTTCTTTGAGTTCCTGAATATTGATTACATTTCTAAGGATGCGAAGAAAGCTGAGCCTGATTGGGGATGGACGCCGGGGTACTGCGAAGAGTATTACATTATGCCATACGTCGAATTCGAGTACAAAAAAGTAGAGTTAGCTGACGGACGTGTCGTCATTGATATTTGTCCGGTAATCCCGCCGATACCACCAGATATGCTGGATACTTACGACCTTTTTGGTGGAGCTTGATGAACAGTATTACTCTGTCAAAATTTTAGGAGGATGTTACAATGCTACACGAGTTGTACGAAACGATTAATAAACCCACGAGGGGAGATGCTGATAACAAGGCATCTTCCTTTCTTACCAATCTGAAAGGAGAATCAAGTTGACTAACGAAACGAAGGGACACAACAGCATGGCGTTTAATCGCCTTCGTGCTATGCGCTGGTGGGGCCGACAATATCAGAACCCGGATAGAAACGCCTTTTCTAAAAACAGCTCATCCAATTCGGAGTCACAGCGTAATGAATGCCGAAAACGAGCAGGTATTTCTGACGTTGATGCAGATACTATCAAAAGCTGATTGATATTCTGACGCTTATGACCTCTTTAGTGGAGCACGAGACGCATACGTCGAAAGTCGAAAATTACAAATTCTATAATGAAGGAGGTGATTAAATTGAAGAAGTCCCCGTGGAAGATTCTCGGTGTTGTTCTTACTATTGCTGGCGCGGCAGTCGGGCTTGCAGGCTCGTTTGTCAGCGATAAGCAGCAGGAAGAAAGCATCCAGAAAGCTGTTCAGGATGAAATCAAGAAACTTAACGCCTAATGAAACTGGAAGAGGTCAATACAAGTCCTCTTCCTTTCTTGTCAATCTGAAAGGAGAATCAAGTTGGCTAACGAAACGAAGGGGCACGGCAGCGTAATTAAAAAAATTGAGGGCGTTCGTTTTCCGTCCGACGATGTCGTCCTGCAATACGTCTTGTGCATGGACGGGAAGTGCGGGAAGGAGCTCTGGGTTGATATTGCGGCGTTTAAGCGTGGCGTCCGCAAATTCGGCTACAGCTCGTGCGCGTTAGAGGCCGAAAAAGTTAAGCTGAGCCCCAAGCAGGAGGCGCGGGTGTCAGCGTATTTGCAAGAGTACGCTCGTTTCCGGGCGGCCGCGAAGGAGTAGAAGGAGGCTTTGCGCATTGCGGAAGACGCAAAACGCAAGCTGGAAGCAGAGTGTCCCACATTTTGTGCGGACTATCGCTATATGCCGCTCAGTTCCGATGCGGAAATTTAAGGGGGCAAGACGCCTAATGAAACTGGAAGAGGTCAATGCAAGGCCTCTTCCTTTCTTTTTCAATCTGAAAGGAGAATCAGAATGAGTCAGAAGTATGAGATGACTGACGAAACAAAACTCGTAGAAGGTCGGATTCTGCATCGCATCAAAGCGTTGAGAGACTTTGATGGAGGCTTTACAAAAGTTAAAGCTGGTGAACTCGGCGGATGGATTCAGTGCGAGGAGAATCTTTCCCATGAAGACCTGCATGGGTTTACGACGATGCTTGCGTGATGGATTCGGGCAAAATTGTCAATTCAGCAAAGGTGTATGACACTGCTACTGTGCGAGATAAAGCAGTAGTCGCGGGTACTGCCATAGTCTGTGAACATGCTCTCATCCGTGACTCAGCTGTTGTCTTTCAACACGCTCTTGTTGGCGGAAATGCCATTGCAGGCGGAACTTCTGGGATTTTCGGGAACGCCCATGTCGACGGACATGCATATGTTCGCGGAGATGCCAAAATCTATGAAGATGCCGTTGTTACTGGCGACACAACGGTCATAACTGGCAGAGCTGCCGTATGCGGTACTGCCTGCATTGACGGTGGCATGGTTACCAAGAATATTTATATTTGCGGGTCTCCGGCACTTGTTGGCTCACAAATCTGCATCTTCGAGAATGAGCATTATCTTGTTGTCGGTGGACGCGCTCGTCTGGAACTGCGCTTAACATTCGCCAGAACAAACGACTGTCGAATTCGATTGATTTCCAGTAATTACACAGGCGACATTGAAGATTACAAAATGTCGTTGATGAACGTAGAACTGGCAGAAGTACGACGCATCGACAATTACTATAAAAGTGCTATTGAGCTCGCCAAGAATTATATCACTGACACGATTTATATGAAGGAGGATGGAAAATGATATTTATCATCTGGGGAATCGTGACGGTGCTTCCCTTTGTGATTGAAATCATCCGAGAGAAGTTCCGAGTATGAATCGGGATGAAGTTGTCACCATACTGAAGTATCAAAAGCATAGATATTTCCCTCCCCCACTTTCCCACTGGTCTCTTGATGAAACAGAGAGACGGTTCTTCGTGAGAATTTCTATTGATATTTTGATTGAGCGACTTTCCGATGACGAAGACTGGATTAACTACAAAATCGTCATCCATGACTTCATCAACGAGATTGACGATATGGCAAGCTCAAAAACTCAAAATTGGCGTGCATACGCGGAAACGCGAGACGCACTCAATGATATTCTATTAGATTTAGAAAGGATGGAATTGCAATGAAAAACGAACTGATTATGGCAACAAAGAACGCCGCCTCTGCTTTGGCACGTCACAAGCCTCGAATCCTCCTATGGGCGGGTGTCGGTGGATTGCTGTCCGCAGGCATCTGGGGTATTACTGCTACTCCTGCCGCTCAGAAAGCCATTGCGAATAAGAAAAAGGAGGTTAAGCACGAAAAGCTCACTCCGGTTGAAACCATTGATGCTGTCTGGAAATGCTATGCGGGTCCCGTTGCTCTGAGTATGATTTCCGTCGCGGGAATTGCTATGGGTGACCGAGCGTTAGACAAACAGCAGAAGGCGTTGATGGCAGCGTACTCCATCAGCGAAGCGGCTTTGAGCACCTATCAGGCGAAGACGCTCGAAGCTGTTGGCGAAGAAAAGGAACAGGATATTCGCGATGCCGTAGTTCGCGCTAAGGGAGAGGACGCTAAGAAACTCCTTCAGAACGAGCAGATTGTTTACACAGGTAAAGGCGATACGCTCTGCTATGATGCGGTAACCGGGCGCTTGTTCATGTCAAGCGTTGATGTCATTCGGCAGGCTGTCCACAAGATTAACGACAGACTGTACGGCGACATGTGCGTCAGTCTGAATGATTTCTATGACGAAATCAATTTGGGACGGGTTGAAGTTGGCGATATGCTTGGATGGAATATCGACAAGGGTTTCATTCAGATGGATTTGGGCAGTCATCTGGTTGACGACAAACCCGTAGTCACGATTGACTACAAGGTATATCCAAATTACGATCATTTCGCATAAAATGAAAGGCGGTGCTGTAGACATGCCCGATAATAAAAAAGTCACTGTTCAGAACGAAGTAAAAATTGAGCAGAAGGGGGTCAAAAATGAAATTCTGTTCTCGATTAAAGAACTGATTGTCCAGATTATCCAGAATACCATTGCTCCGGCTCTGCAAGATATGGGCTACAATGCATTCGACCAAGTCTCCCGGACGCTTTTTCATCAGGGAGTGAACCGGAATAACAGTAGCAACCGAAGCAGCAACGGCACCTATAACTACAGCAAAGCATGGAACAACGCTCAGCAGGGAAATGCGGTGTTTGTCGGAGACAAGTTTTCAATTGATAACATTGTCTTTCAAACACGCGGCGACGCAGAAAGTACACTGCGTGGTCTCCAAAACATTCTGAACTCTGATGGAGTTGTTCGAGTCTCTGCTCTTTATGAAATGATTGGCCAGTCTAACGTAAGTTACACCTGTAACTCATATGGATGGACGAATCTCAACGGAGTGCGTGTTATGCGTACTGTAAGCGGCGGGTGGATTATTCAGTTGCCCGACCCGATGCCGCTGAAGTATTGAAGGAAAGGAGGATTTATATATGAATCCGCGAAAAATTCTCGAACAGGATGTTCACGATGATGACGCAGTTACGGACGAAGTAAATCATCCGGAGCATTACCAAAGCGGAGGTCTTGAAACCATTGATGTCATTAGTGCCTTCACTCAAGACTGCACTCCAATTGAGGCTTTCTGCATCGGGAATGCTCTCAAGTACCTTTGCCGCTGGAAAAAGAAGAACGGCATCGAGGACTTGAAGAAGGCGCAATGGTATATCAACTATCTTATTAGAAACAGGAGGTGATAAAAAATGGATATTCTTCCGAAAATCCGCGCAATCTCTACTTTTCAGGAATATGCCCAAACACTGAAAATAGCCGGGATTAACGAAGATGCAATCGCCGAAATTTGTGAATGTGGCTCCTCCATCTCCATTCAACTTTTGTATGATTTATCTTTAGCCGCTGTCCAAGTAATTAAGGCGTTTGACGACGAGGGGATACACGAATTGGAGCTGGTCCGGTTTTATCATCTTCTTGCGATGAACGATCTTGGGGGTGATATGAAAGAGCTCCAAAAATCACTCGACTATGCCGAAAACTGCACAAAACGGATTGAAACTTACATTGCTAATCAGGAGGTTTTCAATGAAACTTAAAGATTTGTTTACTGTCTTAACAGGTAACGAATTGATTGGCTTATCCATTGAAGGTGAACGACGTTACCGCTTCGATTTTTTGTGCCCCTGCTGGGAGAGGATATTGAATCCGGAACTTCTTGACCATGAGGTCACCGAAATACACACCTCCCTTCGTAATGATAATCCAATGCTCGTTGTATGGATTAAAGCTCAGAACAGCGATAATTAAAAGGAGGATATTTCCATGAACGCTATTACTAAAATGTGCAACAATGTTATCTTCGCTATGAAGCGAAACGCCCCTGCCATCCTTCTCTGGGTGGGTATCGGAACCGGTGCTGCTTGTGTCGGCAAGGCTTGCTACGACACGGCAAAGAAGACTGTCCCACTCCTTACTAAGGCTAAGAATGATATTTCTGAAGTCAAGGCTTCTGTGAGTGGCGAAGAATCTGTCAACGAGAAGGTCCTTGCTGAAGCGAAGAAAAAGCAGATGGATATTTGCCTTCGCACAGCTGGGAAACTTGGTCTGATTTATATGCCCTCTGCTGCTCTCGGTCTGGTTTCCGTTGCCAGTCTGATTACTTCTCATAACATCGCTCATAAGCGTATTCTTGGTCTCTCAGCAGCGTATGCGGCACTGGACGGCACTTTCAATACTTATCGCAATGGGGTGATTGATAAGTATGGCGAGACTGAGGATTACGAGCTTTTCAACGGTATCAAGACCGAGACCATCGAAAAAGATGTAACGGATGATGAAGACAACACCTATACCGTTACTGAAGAGAAGAAGGTAGCCACGGTTAATCCAGAAACAAACATCTATACCCGTTTCTTCGACCGTGGAAATCCCGATTGGGATGATGACCCTGATATTCGGCGGCTGTTTCTGGAAGCGAAGGAACGCACAGCTAATATGATGCTGGAAAACCGCGGTTATCTTCTGCTCAACGATGTCTACAAACTTCTCGGATACCCAGCAACTCGCGCTGGATATTCTGTTGGCTGGCTTCGCAACGATGACGAGAACCCGAATCACCATGGCTATGTCAGCTTTGGCTGGAAAGATATTTCTGACAGTTATTCCCGCGCACTTTTGAATGGCTATGAGGAATGCGTCATCTTGAACTTCAACGTTGAAGGCCCGATTCTCGACAAGGCTGTCAAGTATCGACTTCTCGGTGCTTGATATTTTCCATCAAAGTCGAAAAAAACAAACCGTATTATGAAGGGGAAACCCTATCAACAAATTTTAGGAGGATTTTACAATGGAAAACAATGAAATCATTGAACAGACTGCTGAGGTTGCTACGACTGTTGCTGAACAGGTTAAGAAGCCCAGTTACCTTAAGGAGACTGTCCACGCGGTTCGCTCTTGGATTCCCTACGGTGCTGGCGCATGTCTTGGCGCGGCTACTGTCTTGGGAACGGGCTTGCTCGTGTGTAAGGCCGTCGCGAATTTGGTACCCAAGCTCCGTGACTGCAAGGCGAAGAAGGAGAAGCTGAAGAAGTCTAAGAACAATGACGACAACGTTGACGTTGGCGAAATGCCCGAAACGATTGATTGAGTAAACCCACAAGGGAGGATGCTGATAACAAGGCATCTTCCCTTTTTCTTTTTGAAAGGAGGAGCATCAATGTCGTCGGAAGAAAAACAGGAACAGCTAAGCGCATATGAGGATTCGGACATTAAAGTTTCGCAAAAAGACATCACCCGCTTGAGGCAGATTGGGAGTGCCGCCAAGTACCTTATCCGGACTATACGCGATTGCGATGATATTCCGGGGGACGATGTGCCTTGGGAGGTGGCCGCTTTCGCAGCTTTCCTGTTGATAAGCCGCGGTGAGAAAATTTATTACCCTATGCTTGTGACTACGGACGACCTCTTGAGGAGGATTCGGCAATGAAAATCCCTGAATGGATTACAAAACATGCACCAGCAATCCTGTCCGTCCTCGGTTGTGTTGGTCTTGTCGCTACAACAGTGGATGCAATTCGGTGCACGAACAAGCGAAATGCCAAAATTACCAAGGATTCATCTGCCGTTGAGGTAATCAAGGACTACGGAACTACAATTGCACTCGGTGCCGGAACTATCGGCTGCGTTCTCGGTGCAAATGTTCTGAACCAAAAGCATCAGGCACTGCTTACAAGTGCATACACGCTTGTCGCTCAGGAATTTGACCAGTATAAGGACAAAGTAATTAGTCTTTGTGGTAAGGAAACAGATTACTCAGTCGAGAAAGCCGTAGCGGAAGAACAGCGTGCAAAAGATGAAGGACTGCCGGGTTTTACAGAGACTCAAACATTTTACTTTGAACCTTATGGAAAGTTCTTTGAGTCCACGATGGAAAACGTCATGCAGGCTGAGTATCATCTCAATCGTAATTTCATTCTTCGAGGATACGTTTCTGTAAACGAGTTCCTCGATTTTTTGAAACTCGAACATACGGCAAACGGCGACAAAGACGGGTGGGAAGAGTTCGCAGGCGAGGCGTTTTACGGATACCGTTGGGTTGATTTTGAGCATCGACACTACACAACTGATGATGGACTCTCAGTTTGTGCAATCGAAACACCTTTTTACTGCCATAATCTAAACGAGTATGATGAGAAAATGGAGGAACGATTTCAATGATTGGAACCGTTGTGCTGACCGCTCTGGTCACAATTCTCGGTATGAGTGTTTTCCATCTGATTAGAGAACGCAATCAAGACAGGTCTTGGAATGCCGAGATTCAGAGTGAAAACGAGCAACTTAAATCTCTTGTGAACTTCTACAAAAATAACGAACAGTATCGCAGAGAACAAAATTGCTACTCTGAGGGGTTTATTGACGGGCAGAAGAAAGCTCAACTTCAGCAGCGGTTTGCGGATGGACTTTCTAACAACGGTCAGGCAACGATTCTTATCAACATGAACGACAAAATCCATTGATATTTGAAAGGAGCGATGAATATGAACAAATACGTTTTGCTCTCGATTAGCACTCTTGCTGGTGCTGTCGGAGGTTTTTTCGCTGGGAAATTCTATTACGACAAAAAGTACAGCAAGCGTGCCGATGAAGAAGTTGAGTCTGTTAAGCAGGCTCTTGGTTTTTATAATGAGAAGGAAGATACAGCTTCTGCCGAAGAACAGTCTGATAAGAAGCCGCAAGTGGTCACAAATTCTCTTGATGTTTCGGAACTGAAAAACTATCAGAAATCAGTGGATATTTTGAAATATGCCACTGCAACTGCTTCCGAAAAATCTACTGAGCCATACGTTATTCAAGCTGAGCAGTACGGCGACGAGGACGATTACGAAACGGTCACTCTGAACTACTACAGCGAAGATAGCGTCGTTACTTATGATAATGACGATGCATTGAGCAAAGCGGATATTCATAGAATGATTGGCGACAACTTTGCCGATGCGTTCGAGAAGACTCATTACACTGTGTATGTCAGAAATGATATTCTGAAGTGTGACTATGAGATTCTCCTCATTATGGGCAGCTACGAGGATGTTCTTACAGAGCATCCATATTTGCGAAAGGACAATACTGATGATTAAACTTACTGCTTATGAAGCATGGCTTTTTCAATTCGTTACAAACGAGCCGGAGCATAAGAATTATTCTTCTCTGCTCCGAACGCTGAACGAGATTTCCTTTCAAGTTGCCAAGCATCGAGGGGATTACAATCGGATGCTTGACGGATTCTGCCTTCGCCAACGATATTACGGCCCAATTGCGCTGGAAGAATGCAGCGTTCTTGAAATGATGGTTGCATTGGCGAAGCGTATTGACGATGATATTCTATACGACTATGAAATCGGCACCCAAACCGAAAAATGGTTCTGGATGATGATTGACAGTCTCGGTCTGAGCGGTATGACGGATGATTCGTTTGACGAGAATACTGTCACTCGCATCATCTATAACTTTATGGATTACAATTTTGCCCCGGATGGGAAAGGGGGTTTGTTCTACGTTCCGGGGTATAACGGCGATATCCGAGAGATGGAGATTTGGTATCAGATGACAAAATTTCATTTCGACTAAAGGGAGATGCTTAATCATGTATGATATTTTCAGTTTCATGATGAATACAATCGAAAAACGTGCTTCTCGGCAATCTGTCCTGAACAGTCTCTTTGCTGCCGGACTCGGTGTGCTTGCATACACTGTGGTAAAGCAAAAAAAGCGTCTTGATATTTTAGAAGCATCCATCGAAACAGTCGAAGTGGATGATAACGACGAAGAAGAGGAATAATCGGCCATGTTGGACTTTCTGCTGATTTCAACTCGTTCTCAAAAGCGCGGGACGGTCGAAATCTATCCGAAGTTCATCATCAAGAAAAGCTCTGACCTGATGATTCGGGGCGGCGATTTCTACGCTATCTGGGATGAGGAGAAAAAGCTCTGGTCTACGGATGAGCAAGATGTTGTTCGTCTCGTCGATGCACAACTTGACGAGTTTGCAAAAAGCAATTGCAGTCATCTTGAGGGTGACGTGCGTGTACTGCATATGTGGGATGCCGCATCTGGCATGATTGATATTTGGCATAAATATTGTCAGCGTCAGATGCGGGACTCCTATCATATGTTGGACGAACGATTGATATTTGCAAACACTGAGACGAAAAAAACTGATTACGCAAGCAAGAAGCTCCCCTACCCTCTGGAATTTGGGACTACATCTGCTTGGGAACAGTTGATGAGCACACTGTATCAGCCAGCTGAACGTCACAAAATCGAGTGGGCAATCGGTTCAATCGTCAGTGGCGACTCTCGGAAGCTGCAGAAGTTCATGGTTCTCTATGGTGCAGCTGGTACGGGTAAGTCAACAGTGCTAAACATCATTCAGCAGCTCTTTGATGGATATTTGTCAGTATTCGATGCTAAAGCACTTGGTTCTTCATCGAACGCTTTCGCGCTTGAGGCGTTCAAGTCAAACCCTTTGGTTGCCATTCAGCATGACGGCGACCTTTCCCGAATCGAAGATAATACTCGGTTAAACTCGCTGGTATCTCATGAAAAGATGACAGTCAATGAAAAGTTCAAATCCACATATACGAACGACTTTAAGGCTTTTCTCTTCATGGGTACCAATAAGCCGGTAAAGATTACGGATGCGAAGTCTGGTTTGATTCGCCGACTCATCGACGTAACTCCGTCAGGCAACAAACTACCCCGCGACGAGTATCAGACAATCATGGCTCAAATTCCGTTTGAGCTTGGGTCGATTGCCGCTCGTTGCAAAGAAATCTACGAGAAGAATCCGGGAGCTTACGATGACTACATCCCCATTAACATGATGGGCGCGTCCAACGATTTCTATAACTTTGTTATGGATTCGTGGTTGATATTTAAGAAGGAGGACGAAACGACCCTTAAGACGGCTTGGGAAATGTATAAAGTATACTGCGAAGATGCGAAAGTGCTTTATCCGGAGAATAAGCGCGTATTTAAGGAGGAACTGAAAAACTACTTCAAGGAGTATTACGAGCGCATCGTCATGCCAGACGGCTCTCGGATTCGGAACTACTACAAGGGATTCAGGTACGATAAATTCGAGGAGGCGGAAACTCAAAATGTCGTCGACATTGAAAAACCAGCGGTCACTTCCATACCAGATTGGTTATCGCTTAGGCAGCAGCACTCGATCCTTGATGATATTTGCGCTGACTGCAAGGCGCAGTATGCTTCGGAAGATGAGAAACCTCTTCTGAAGTGGGATAGCGTTACCACGACTTTGAAAGACATCGACAGCAAGAAACTGCACTACGTTCTGTTCGGAAAAGAGTTTCTCAATCTTATCATCATTGACTTTGATATTCGGGACGCATCTGGGAAAAAGTCGTTTGAAGAAAACGCTAAAGCAGCGAGCAAATGGCCGAAGACGTATGCTGAAACGAGTAAAAGCGGTGCAGGGATTCACCTGCACTATTTTTATTCCGGTGATGTCACGAAACTCAGTCGAATTTATGATGACCAGATTGAAGTCAAAGTCATGGTCGGCAACAGTTCCCTGCGCCGCATGTTGACAGTATGCAATGATATTCCCATTGCGACGATTAGTTCCGGTCTTCCGCTCAAGGAGGAAAAGGATGTGGTAGACAAGAAAACTATCTCAAACGAAAAGAATCTCAGAATCCTCTTGAAAAGGACGATGAATAAAGAATTTCTCCCGGGAACGAAGCCGAGTGTCGATTTCATTGTTAAGATTTTGGATGATGCGTATGCAAGTGGGATGCAGTATAATGTTTCAGATATGTATACTGCCATCCTTGCGTTTGCATCCAGAAGCACTAATCATGCAGACTATTGTCTAAAGCAGATTGGGAAGATGAAATTCCAATCGAAGGACGATGATAAAACGGCCGAACTTGCTAATGCAAAACCGCCCGATGAGGTGATTGATGAGCGATTGATATTTTTCGATGTTGAGGTCTTTCCAAACCTCGTACTTGTTTGCTGGAAAGTTCAGGGCGAAGGGAAAAGCGTAGTCCGTTGGTTTAATCCGTCCCCCACTGATATTTCCAAACTTGTCGAGCATCGGTTGGTCGGGTTCAACAATCGAAAATACGACAACCACATCATTTATGCAATCATGATGGGATATACTCCGGAACAGATTTACAACCTCTCACAGCGAATCATCAATGGAAAGACCTCGGCGGAACGCCGGAATGCTCTGTTTGGAAGTGCCTACGACCTTTCTTACACTGATATTTACGATTTCGCTTCTGCCGGAAACAAAAAAAGTCTTAAGAAGTTGGAAATCGAAATGGGAATCCATCATCAGGAATTGGGATTGCCGTGGGATGAACCCGTGGACAAGGAAAAATGGGAGATGGTTGGCAACTATTGCGAAAATGACGTAATTGCTACCGAGGCTGCTTTCGAGCATCTTTCTGCCGACTGGATAGCTCGCGTCATTCTATCGGATTTGGCGGGCATGAAGGTCAACGATACTACGAACAGTTTAACCACGAAAATTATATTTTCTGGTGACCGTTCTCCGCAACATGAGTTTCAGTATCGGAATCTTGCAGAACCAGTCATGGAACTTGATGATGACATAGAGCAATTTCTGAAGAATGCAGCGCCGGTCATGATGTCTGAACCTCACGGCGAGGCCAATAGTTTGCTCCCCTATTTTGATGGATATTCTTTTGAGCAAGGGGTATCTACATTCATGGGCGAAAAGGTTGGGGAAGGTGGATGGGCTAAAGGCGAACCCGGAATGCACATCAATGTCGCACTGTTGGATATTACGTCAATGCACCCGCATAACATCATCGCTGAATGTCTATTTGGTGTGCGTTACACACAGCGTTTCAAGGAACTCGTGGATGCTCGTGTGGAAATCAAGCACGAGAATTGGGATAAGGTCAGAATGATGCTTGACGGTAAACTTACACCGTACATTCAGTGGGTCAAAGACGGGCGAATCACCGCTAAAGACCTCGCTAATGCTCTGAAGACTGCCATCAACTCGGTCTACGGGCTCACGTCTGCCAAGTTCCAGAACGAATTCCGGGACATTCGGAATATCGACAACATTGTTGCGAAGCGTGGTTCATTGTTCATGGTACGCTTGAAAGACGAGGTGATGAAACGCGGATTCACGGTCTGCCATGTGAAAACGGACTCCGTGAAGATACCGAATGCAACACCGGAAATCATTAAGTTTATTATGGAGTTCGGCAAGCGTTACGGCTACAACTTCGAGCATGAGGCCACCTACGAGAAGATGTGCCTTGTTAATCATTCTGTTTACGTTGCAAAGTATGCTTCAACTGAATGGTGCGAGAAGACATACGGATATATTCCTGATGATAATCGTAAGCATTCCGGCGAATGGACAGCAACTGGTGAGCAGTTCAAAGTTTCCTACGTCTTCAAGACATTGTTCTCGAAAAAACCGGTTGTCTTTGACGACATGTGCGAAGTGAAGTCTGTAACATCCGCCCTCTACTTTGACAGGAGAGAAGGACTTGCCAAGGACGAGCATTGCTACCAGTTCATCGGAAAGACTGGCCAGTTCACGCCCGTGCTTCCCGGACACTGCGGCGGGGAACTCAAACGAATTACGAAAGACAAGAATGGGAACAAAAAGTTCGACAATGCTCCAGACTGCTCCGGATACCTTTGGGAAGAGTCCGAAAAATTGCGTGGAACTGATGGTGAATCCTATGTTGATAAAAGTTACTACAACCGACTCGTTGACGCCGCCGTCGATACGCTTCAGAAGAATGGATGCGATGTCGAATGGTTTGTTAGTTAAATAAAAGGAGATTGATATTTATGACTAAGTCTTATAAGAACATTACTTTCATGGACGCACAAATTCTCTTCAAGAATTTCGCCGGTGAGGAACGCAAGTTCAATCCGGCAGGCAATCGGAATTTCTGTCTTGTAATTGAGGATGAAGTGCAGGCACAGCAGATGTTTGAAGAGGGGTGGAATGTTCGGATTCTGCCTCCGCGAACTGACGATGAGGTAGCCAAGCATTATATTCCCGTTACCGTCAGTTATCGAAATAACGATAGCTTTCCGGTGTGTGTCTACATCGTCGACGGTAATCAGCGAACGCTGCTTAATGAGGATACTATCGGTAGGCTCGACCATGCCGATATTGCGACTGTCGACCTGACGATTCGCCCTCGTTATTGGGACGACAATGGCCGAACAAAGATTAAAGCCTATCTGAAGACGATGTACGTCACACTGAACGTTGATGAACTCGACCAGCGGTACGCCAGCGGTGACTATGGCATGACCTCTGAGGACGCGCCTTTCTAATACATCGTGAGGAAATGTAATCATGCAGAGTTCAATACTCCAGAAGATTGGAGACAATATCTCTCAGATACTGCGCGTTCCTTTGATGTTCTTCGCAATCGCTTCGATGGCAAGTATGACGACGAACCCACGCCAGAGCAACAGCAGAAAGAAGTAGACGATGCCTTTGCAAAGTTGGCACATGTCTTTTATGATTTGCGGGATTAAGGAGATTTTAGTATGGAAAAATATACCAAGTTTTGTGAACGTATCGCCATGTTCTTTCTGATCCTTGCGGTTATTTTCTATGTTATCCTTTGCATCTTCGCCAAGGAGAATGAAGAATTGCGAAGTCTTAACACTAAACCTTCGCCCATTTGCAATTGCCAAGAATATGCTCGTTATAATTGAGGTGTTTTATGGATAAAAAGTTTTGGATTGGTTTGACCGTTGTTCTTATTATACTTATCGTTGTTGTTCTTATTATGATTGCCGTTGGCGTTTATGGCATAGTAACTGCTCCAGCAACAGTCTACTGTTACTCTTCTGGCTGCAACAACCGGATAGTTTACAGTCTTCCTGATGGGTACGACCCGAATTTCAAAAATCCGTACAACGTAATCGACACAGAAGATGGGATTGATGTTATATTCCATTTTAACAAGGAGGATTGAAATGTCGGAAAATCTGTTTACATATACGGAGCTTGATGAACTAAAAAAGAGGTTCTTATGCCTGATGCAGGATTGCGTGACTATCAGCGAAAAGCTGTAGCAAAAATGAAAAACGGCTGCATCCTATGCGGCGGCGTCGGGAGTGGTAAGTCGAGGACTTCCTTGGCTTACTACTCCCTTTCTCAGGGTGAGTCTATTGATATTCCGGGAGTACACCGAAAGAGCCACCAAGATTTGTACATCATCACGACGGCCCGAAAAAGAGACAGCAAGGAATGGGACGGTGATATGATTCCGTTCCTTCTCTCTCCGGGTGTTTGTGATGAATGGCACAACATGGTGGTTGTCGACAGCTGGAACAACATCGGGAAGTATGCAGACGTGTCTGGAGCATTCTTTATATTTGATGAGCAACGAGTCATCGGCAGTGGGGCATGGACTCGAAACTTTCTCAAAATCGCAAAGAAGAATGCTTGGGTATTGCTTTCCGCAACTCCCGGTGACACATGGCTCGATTACATCCCTGTATTCGTGGCGAATGGTTTCTACAAAAATCGGTCTGAGTTTCTGCGTGAGCATGTGATTTTTAAGCGGTTTGCAAAGTTCCCGCAAGTTGACCGCTATGTTGAAACCAATCATCTTGAGGAACTCCGACGTGAAATTCTTGTCGACATGCCATTCAAAAGGGAGACGAAACAGCACCATGAGACGATTTATGTGTCATATGATGTAGAAAAGTATAAATTCATAACGAAGAATCGTCAGAACATCTTTGAAAATGGGCTTCCGTTGCAGAATGCCGCTGAGTTGTGTTTTACATGGCGCAGGCTGGTAAATAGTGCTCCGGAACGAGTTCGTGCGGTCATTGATATTCTGAAAAAACATCCGAAAGCCATTGTCTTCTACAACTTCGATTTCGAGTTGGAGCTATTGAAGAAATCACTGACTGATGCAGGATTGATATTTTCGGAATGGAACGGTCATGTGCACGAGCCGATTAGAGAGGAGCGTGAAAGTTGGGCTTACTTGGTGCAGTATACTGCTGGATGCGAAGGTTGGAACTGCACGAGCACTGACACGATGATATTCTACTCGCAGAATTACTCTTACAAAGTAATGGCTCAGGCTGCAGGACGAATCGACCGCATGAATACACCGTTCACTGACTTGTGGTATTACCATTTGAAAAGTCGCTCCCCGATTGATTTAGCAATTGGAGATGCAATAGAGAAAAAAAAGACGTTTAACGCACGAGCATTTGTTAAGTGGGAATGATATTTGAGGAGGAATTGTGATGCTGGTCAACCATAAACCCAAACTTGTCGGAAAATTCAAAATTGGATTTGCGAATTTTGCAATCTCCGAATTAGAATTAGCGAAGGACCGTGATATCATTTCTGAGACTGAATTTAAGGACTACATGCATTACGTCGATTTGATTGCGATTGGATTCGACAGTCATATCCCGTTCCTTACAGATAAAATTCTCTATAGATTAATAAACTACAAGCCTCTTTCAGAATTGACTGGTGACGAGGAATGGATTCAGAATGATAAGGCTCGTACCAAGGATCCATTATTCTACAATCAGAGGTGCCCGTCGGTGGTAAAAATAGGGCCGTTTGTATACGACCTCGATAATCGGGGACATGTCTCAAGCGATGGCGGAGAAACGTTTCAGATGAGAACTAATTACTGCCCGAAAATCGAGTTCCCGTACTTTCCGAATGTTGATGTACGTCGGGTATATCTGGAGCCGCAATGGGTCAACGGGGACTGCATAAAAGATATTTCGGGGTATCCTGAACGCATCAGCAAGCTCAGAAAGCTAATGAAGAAAGCACAGGATGTTCTTTCCCTCACTGTTCTGAAAAACATGATGTCCGACTACCGAAAACAATACCCAACTAAAGACATGATCATAGGCCTTGAGCTTCGCAATCCGGGTACTGGTATACCGCGAGTGCAACATGTTCACGTGCTTCTCAATAAAGATGCAGAAGACCTTGATGATTCTTTCCTCTTTTACATCTGGAGTGGGACAACACATATGCTTGGTATTAAAGATTTCTCGACTTACGGCATCGAATGGCGATGCGGGCTGTTTGTTCCGTCTGAAGAACGTTTGAAAAATACACCGTGGGAGGAATGCTGAATATGACAACCTGCGAATTCGATGAAGCGATTAAAAAGGAGATGTGTAAAGTGAAAAGTGTAGATTGCATGGCCGAATACCAAGAGGAAGCTCTCCGAACTGCAAACAAGATGAGCACGATTTTTCTGATGCAGCGTGTCATCAGCGATTGCGAGGAAAATCCGGATTCTGATAAGGTTGCGTGGATGCTTGAGGGTGCTCTTGGGCTGTCCGGCGAGGTTGGCGAAGTGGTTGATATTTTGAAGAAGAGTATCTTTCAGGGGCATCCCCTTGATACGAGGAAGGTTGCTCTCGAACTTGGCGACGTGATGTGGTACTTGACATTGTTGACACACTCTATCGGCTATAATCTTAATGAGGTGACTAAGATGAACATTGAAAAGTTGAAGAATAGATATCCTAATGGGTTTAGCACAACAGACAGCCTGAATCGGAAAGAAGGTGAGTATTAAGATGCGCGCTGGCATTAAGGGAATTCTTTTTCTGTCTTTCTGTCCGATTGTTCTGCTTATCGCTTCCCTGTTTGTCGAGGCGGTTGCACTGCGTACAGTTGTTGCTGCATATGCTTGGGCACGGCTGTTGATTCTTCCGTTGATTGCAGTGGTTCTTGCAGGTGCTGCTGAACCTGAGAAACGACGAAAACGAGAAGAGCAATCTGAAAAATGAATAAAATTCTGCCCACTTTTGAATGCGATGAAAGTGGGCAGAACGTTTTCTGAGGGTAAAAGTAGCCAAACTGCCATGATATTTTGAGCGAAAATGGCAAGCTATAGCTTATTTTTTGCCCACTTGCCCACTTTGTGCCCACTTTTGAAAATAAAAGTGGGCAGCCGCAAAGCCTTGATTTTACTGGGTTTGCGGGTTTTCTGCCCACTTTCCCACTTTTATTTCTATTTAATTGCGATAAAAAAATATAGAAATTATATAGAATAGAGAAAAAAAAAGCGGGCAAGTGGGCACGGACTCAGAAATTCAATTTTTCCCAGAAAGAACATTGAAAAAGAGCCCTCTTCGTGGTATACTGACAGTCGGTTTCAATGGGCACGAGAGGAGGAGTTTTCAATGGACGGTAAAGATTTTTTCGATGACTACGGCAAGTATTATCCTGACGAAGATGCACCCGTTTATGACCCGAACGACATCTGCGATTTTCGGGAGGAGCAGGAGGAAGAAGAGTATGATACCACGGATGACTTGGGGCGACCAGTGCATGTGTATGTAGATAGGTTTGGGGAGTATCACGAATCTGTCGATTTCAATTCGGAAGCTCACGAGCGGTTGTATAGAAAGACCGGGAAACAGTTCTGCGTCGACTGCAAGTGCGAGCTTAGATATATACAGGTTAATCCTAAGCGAAAGTCAAAATTCTACGATTATTGGGAATGTCCCAAGTGCCATCTCTCGGTCACAGTCGATGACGTACTATGTGGACGGTACAATTTTCCAACTTTGGAATCTACAGAGGACGAATGGAATGAATACTTCGATAAATGGTGAGCGTCATAAGTCCGAAAGGAGGTAATAAGTATGAAAAAGATACTCTCACTCATTCTCGCTCTTGGGTTAGCATCTATCCCCGTTATTGCCGAAAGTCCTTCATTCGATTTGAGTGCTATGACACTCGATGAACTTGTGGAACTCCGAGAGCGAGTAAGTTTTGAAATTGATTCCCGGATTTACGGGGGTGACTCGACCATTGGCAGGGGTGAATATACAGTCGGTATATCTATTGCCCCGGGTGTATACGAATTTACAGCAACCGAAGTTGAATACTATGACGAGGATAGCCAATGCTATTTAACGGTATACACGGTGACTGAAGACGGAGAACGTTCTGAGCGTCTGAGTATCTCGCATATTCCAGTCTCGACCATAAGTATAATTGAGCTCAAGAGCAATGAGATTCTTGTAATTGAAAATGGCAGCGGTGTCTTAAAGAAAGCCGAGAAAACATGGATGCCTCAGGAATGAGTTGACACAAGCATTGTACAGTAAAGAGTAGTTGTAAAATGCAGCTACTCTTCTTTTTTCGAGTCGAAAATCGCAAGTCCTCTTATGAGGAGAAAGAGAATGTGTAAAAATCACATTCTCTTTATTTTATGCAAAGGAAATATTGTTATGGCATTACTCGAGCGTGATTTCCAAGCAACTATCATTCGCGAACTGCAATCTCGCTTTCCCGGATGTATCGTTTGCAAGATGGATGCGAATTACAAGCAAGGATTTCCTGATATTTTGGTGCTGTATCGTGACAAGTGGGCTCTTCTCGAATTGAAGCGTTCTGGTAGAGCTCGACATCAGCCCAATCAAGATTACTATGTAAACTTGCTTAATGAAATGTCTTATGCCAACTTTATATTTCCAGAAAATAAGGAGGATGTGTTTAATGACCTACAACGAACATTCCAAATTGGCAGGCACTCATGCCTTGCTGAGCGCAAGTAAATATTACTGGCTGAATTATTCTGATGAAGATATTCAGCGTGCTTATATTAGCAGCTACAGTCAGCGGATAGGAACTCTTATTCATGAGTTGGCGGCTTCCCTAATCAAACATAAGATTCGAGTCAACAAAGCGGATAAACATTTACTTCTTCATCATCTTCTCTCAAATGATGTTCCAGAGTGCGCGTTTAATGTTGACCAATATTTTCAGAACTTTGCTTCCTACGTCAATGATGCAATTCAGTACGATATGACACCAGAAGTGACGCTGGTCTACTCAGCATCGTGCTATGGGACAGCAGATGCTATTGCTTTTGACGGCTCAAAGTTGCGCATCCATGACCTGAAGACCGGCATTACACAGGCTCACATGGAACAGCTTCTAATTTATGCAGCACTGTTCTGCTTGGAATACGATATTGACCCTGAAGAGACACATGTTGAGTTGCGCCTTTACCAGTCCAACGACGTTACTGTCGAACTACCTAAAGTAGATGACATTATTCTTGTGATGGAAAAAATCACCCACGCCTCTGAAATCGTTGATGGAATAAAGGAGAGTAGATGACATGAACCGTGTTAAGAATGATATTTTGATGCACTACGGACGGAGTGTTGATGATGGTGCTCCCGGTCTGGGTTCTGGTCGCTACCCGAAGGGTTCCGGCGAAGACCCAAATCAACATAGCATCAATTTCGCAGAGCGTGTTCAAGAACTGAAAAAAAACGGCATGGACGAAAAAGACATTGCGAAAGCAGTCGGATGCAAAAGCACAACTGAACTTCGGTCTCTGTATAAAATCTCCATCAATGATAAGCGTTCTCGACTTGTGGACCGTGCAATGGCACTGAAGGCAGATGGTAAAACTCGTTCGGAAATAGCAAGACTGATGGGCGTTGCCCCTTCTACAGTTGATTCCTATCTGAATGCTGATGCAGCAGCTCGTTCTGATAAAGCTAAGGTTGTTGCTGAATACATCAAAAGACAAGTCGATGAAAAGGGAATGGTTGATGTCGGAAAAGGTACAGAAATATATTTGGGAATTTCTGAACCGAAATTGGGGGAAGCTCTTAAACGTTTGAAGCTCGAAGGCTATATCATAGATAAACGCAGTGTCCCTCAAGGCGGTGTCGATAGCGCACATTCTACTACGATGCTAATAGCCTGCCGCCCTGACGATTACGACAAAACAAAAAAGTATAACGACCCGACCGCAATCAAAACCCTTGATATTGTTAGAGTTCGAGAGGACGAAAACGGGAATGACTTCATCACAAAGCCTTTTGAATATCCGGCATCTATGGATTCCAGCCGTTTGGCGATTCGGTATGCCGAGGATGGCGGTAAAGAGAAAGACGGCGTTGTGGAAATTCGGCGTGGTCTTAAAGACCTAAATCTCGGTAATTCCAATTATGCACAAGTTCGTATTCTCGTGGACGGAAATAGGTATATTAAAGGCATGTGCATGTATAGCGATGACCTGCCTGAGGGAGTTGATTGTTTATTCAACACGAATAAGTCGAAGGACGTCCCAAAACTTGAAGTATTGAAAGCAATCAAAAATGACCCAACTAATCCTTTTGGTGCAAATCTGCGCGAAGAAGGTGGTCAATCTTACTATACAGGAGACGATGGGAAGCAACATCTCAACTTAATCAATAAAACGAGGGTTGAAGGCGACTGGGGGGCTTGGGAAGATAGTCTTAGTTCCCAATTCTTAAGTAAGCAACCCGTCAAACTAATTAAGCAGCAGCTCGATACCGCTTTGGAAAATAAAAAGCGTGAATATAATGATATTCTTGCTCTTGAATGCATCCCTGTCAAACGAGCGCTACTCGAAGAATTCGCTGACTCGTGCTCTTCGGATTCTATCGAACTCAAAGGTGCTGCTCTTCCGAGACAAAGATGGAACGTAATATTGCCAGTGCCAACTCTACCCGATAACGAAGTGTACGCTCCGAATTTCAAGGATGGGGAAACTCTGGCTTTAATTCGGTATCCTCATGCGGGGCAGTTTGAAATCGTTATTGCCAAGAATAACACAAAGCACTCCGACGGCATACGATTGATTGGGAAAACCCCCGCTGATGCCATCGGAATTAGTCCTCATTCCGCCGAGAAACTATCTGGTGCCGACTTTGACGGCGATACCGTACTTGTAATCCCTTGTAATTCGCCAGACAACAAAGTGAAAATTCATGCAAAAGACTCTCTTCGTGGTCTTGAGGGCTTCGACCCTAAGATGGAATACCCTGAGAGACCCGGCATGAAATACATGAAACGCACCGAAATTGTTCGTGTAGAACAGAAGGATGGTTCTTATCGTGAATTTGAGAAGGAGATTAACCATACCGGCAAGGAAATGGGCATGATTTCCAATCTGATTACTGACATGACATTGAAGGGTGCCTCTGATGACGAATTAGCACGCGCAGTTAGACATAGCATGGTGGTAATTGACGCGGCAAAGCACAAGTTGGACTATGAACGATCCTTCAGAGACAATAGAATCGCCGAACTGAAGAAAAAATACCAAGGTCATTATACTGAAGACGGACGTTATAGTGAAGGTGCATCCACTTTGATTTCGAGGGCAAGTGCAGAAGCGACCATACGAAAGCGAAAAGGAGCGCCGAAGACAGACCCTGAGACCGGTGACCAGATTTATAAGACTGACGATAGTTTCTATTACGATAAAAAGGGCAATAAACATTATAAGCAAGAGAAAACCACGCAAATGCAGACAGTCAAGGATGCCCATGTACTATCTACCGGACGGAAAGTAGAAGAGATATATGCTGACTATGCCAATGCGTTGAAGGACATGGAACGTACAGCACGTTTGGAATTACTACATCCCATGAAATTGTGGTATGATAGTCAAGCTAAAAAAGAATATTCTGACGAAGTTCAATCACTTAAACGAAAACTAAACGATGCAAAAATGAATGCCCCGATTGAGCGTCAGGCACAGCTTGCGGCCGCTGCTGTTGTAAAGGGTGCAAAATTAGATAATCCGTCTATGTCCAAAGCTGAGAAAAAGAAGATGGGGCAGAGAGCATTGATTGCCGCTCGTCGTCGACTTGGCGCGCGTCGCAGGCAGATTGATATTACTGATAGAGAGTGGGAAGCCATCCAACGGGGTGCTATCAGTGACAATATGTTTCAAGAAATTTACAGATTCTGCGACAAAGATGACGTTCGGGAACGTTCGACTCCTAAATCTCGCCGTACTTTGACAACAGCGCAGGAAGCGAAGATTCGCTCGATGAAGAACAGTGGTAAAACTACAGCTCAGATTGCTGATGCGCTTGGCGTTTCTGTCTCGACGGTCTCGAAAGTCATCAGCGGAAACTAATCTGTGTCAAAAGGAGGAATAATATTGAGCGGAACTTACTATGTAGCGCTTACGACGGTCGATAACCCGTACAATCCGTTCACTCACCCGAACGAATGGTACATGTACGACATGACTCATGGCTATGATACTTGCGGCTACATCGACAGAATCACGGTTTTCACACAACAAATGACTGATGAAGAGGTTGATGAAGAAATTATTCGTGCTATAAACGTCATTCTGAAGAATGACTACGGGGATTTCTACAAAAAAGTCTACCGTGATGAATAAAAGATACCGGGAGGGGGTCTCCGAAAAACACACCCCCTCCCCGCATCGCCCGCCTCTTCAAAAATTCTCCGGGGGAGAGTTTTCTGGAAACAAAATTGGGCGGATTTCGGGCATGGCGGTGAGCTTATGAGATATTTTCAGTGTTCTTTATGCCGATTCTCCTTTCAGCATGTGAAAAAGTATCTCATAAGTTCACTTCCATGCCCGATTTCTGCCCACGTTCAGGGAGAAACCAATGGGAAAGCGATTAAAACCAATAGAAAACCATACAGAAACTCGCGTTCCGGCGATTGATAGACCGTCGACGACACTGGAAGGGCGAGAGAATCAAGCAATTGAGCTTGCCGTGAACCTTGCTGTAGAGCAATTGCGGGCAGGTACAGCTTCGTCGCAGGTGATTTGCCACTATCTTAAGCTGGGAACGACAAGAGAAAAGGCGGAACAGCAGTTACTCAAGAAGCAGCTGGAACTGATGGATGCGAAAATTCGGAATCTTCAGGATGCTTCCAACACTGCCGAACTGTATCAGAAGGCGCTGGAGGCTATGAATAGATATTCTGGTCGAAACGATTCTGATGACGAAATTTACTAAGAGCTATGGGACACATACGATGCTATTCGGAGCTGATTCAGATTCCGGACTATAAAGAACGCTTCGAGTATTTGAAACTTGGTGGGATAGTCGGTGCAGAGACGTTCGGGCACAATAGATATTTGAACCAAATCTTCTACACGTCTCAGGAATGGCGACGTTTTCGGGATAAGATTATCATACGGGACAACGGGTGCGATATGGGCGTAGACGGCTATGAGATAAACACCAGAGCAACTATCCACCACATCGAACCGATTTGCGTCAATGATATTTTGAACCAGAGCAGTCGACTATTTGACGAAGAGAACGTCATTTGTGTGTCGAGCGAAACTCACAAGGCTATTCACTATGGGGATGCTGATTTGCTGGTGCTCCCCTTTGCTGAACGAAAACCAAACGATATGTGCCCATGGCGGAAATGATGGAGGCGATAACCAATGCACGAGACAGCAATGAATGTCAGACTGATTCAGTACACGCCCTTATGTGATGCTGCTGTTGCCCTTGGCGGAAAAATGTGCTACTCCGATGCAGACCTTGATGACATGATTCAAGGAGTGATTGATAAAGACAACTCTGCGATGATTCGCCGGATTATCAATTCAGGTCATGAATCCGTATTGGAGCACGTTTCCTTTACGTTCGCCATTAGTGGGGTTTCACGGGCACTTCTTGCACAAATTACACGGCATCGCATGGCAAGTTTCAGTGTACGGAGTCAGCGGTATGTGAATTACGACAATGGGTTTAACTATGTCATTCCCCCGGCTATTGAAAAACTTGGGGAGGATGCTATTGCCGAGTACCGCGCCCAGATGGAGCAGATGAACAAATGGTATCGGGAATGGACTGAGAAACTGGGTTCTGGTGAGAAGGCTAACGAAGATGCAAGATTTGTCCTTCCAAATGCTTGCGAAACTTCTATGCTCGTCACCATGAATGCTCGTGAGCTTCGCCATTTCTTCGAGCTGAGAATGTGCCGTCGAGCCCAGTGGGAAATCAGAGAACTGGCAACAATTATGTGGACACTTTGCAAGAGCGAGTGCCCCGTACTATTTGAAGATGCTGGACCATCCTGCATCAGAGGAAAGTGCGCTGAAGGCAATAAGAGCTGTGGGAAACCTATTAAGCATCAGTTGGAGTCTTACGATGAATGATAACAGCATTCTTGATACCATCAAGAAACTTCTTGGAATCCAGAACGAAGCCTTTGATACAGACATCATCATTCATATCAACTCTACTTTCATGATTCTGCATCAATTAGGCATCGGACCCACAAACGGATTTCAAATCAGCGGTTCCGCAGAGACATGGGAACAATTTATCGGAAATTCCTCGATACAGCTATCTTCTATCAGAAGCTACGTTTACCTAAGAGTCAAAATGGTATTTGACCCAAGTGCCTCCTCTGTTGTTACCGAGAGTCTCGAACGTACATTGCGGGAATACGAATGGAGATTACAAGTTAATTCCGAGAGCGCGGTTTTGGAGAATAATTCTTGACGAACGTCGACGAGGCAAGTATTACACTCGTCTTTTTTTTGTACTCATTTTTACAGAAGGGAGGGATAATGTGGACGAATCCAAACATGTGATTGTCCATTACGGCAAGCCCGGTATGCATTGGGGTGTTCGGCTATATCAAAATAAAGATGGCAGTCTGACACCACTTGGAAAACAGAGATACGGGAAGGGCAAAGGAAACAACAATAACAGTGCTGTAAAAACTGTAACCATCAAAGCAAAAAAATTATTTTCTGTTGTATCCAAAAAAGTAAAAAAAAGTGTATCTTCTGTTGCCGAGAAGGTATCCGAACGCCACAAGATGAAAAACCCTGAAACCATGACCGATGAAGAGCTTAAAACCGTCGTCAACCGCCTACAAATGGAGAAGCGTTATCGAGACCTGATGAATGAGCGTGCCGAAGCTAATACAGGTGTCGGAAGAAAATTGGTAAAAAAACTACTTGCTAAGAGTGGCGATGCTGCGGTAGATGCGCTTGTGCAAGGACCCATTAGAAAGCGGTTCGATAATTTGTTCGCAAATCTTAATCCTAAAGATAAGCCGGGAAATAATTCCAATAATAACCAGCAGAATTCTGCAAACAACAGCTCCTCGACTTCTTCCGATGCAAATGGCAGTAACTCTTCGTCGAGTTCCAATTCTGCATCTGGAAATAGCACTGGCGGGGGTGATAGCGGAAATCAAAGCAGCAGGCGTCGAAACCGCAATCAGCGGAATGCGTCAACTGAATAGCTATTCAGATAAGAGGTTTAATATATGGCATTGTCGAACACCGCAGTACCAAAGTATTACGGCATGTTTCGTGATGCCGTACTGCGAGGGGAAATTCCAGTAAACCAAAACATCTCAATGGAGATGAATCGGATTGATGCGCTCATCGCGAATCCCGGTGTATACTATGACCCCGCGCCGGTTGAGGGATTTATTGCTTTCTGCGAAAACGAGATGACTCTGGTGGACGGCTCTGACCTTCATCTGCTCGACACTTTTAAGCTATGGGCAGAAGCGCTGCTGTGCTGGTTCACATTTGAGGAAATTACAGAATTCGTCCCAGATGATTATGGCGGACATTATGTACGGAAGCGACGGAAGAAGCGACTCATTAACAAGCTCTTTCTCATCGTTGGGCGTGGCGCTGCAAAATCTCTGTTTGAAACATGCATTCATGCCTATATCGAGAATGTCGACACTTCCACGACGTACCAAATGACGACAGCACCGACAATGCGGCAAGCCGAGGAAGTGATGGCACCCTACAAAACGGCAATTGCCCGTGCCAGAGGCCCACTGTTTAAGTTTTTGACAGAAGGGTCATTGCAAAATACCACCGGTTCACGAGCAAAGCGATTGAAGCTGGCATCTACGAAGAAAGGCATACAGAATTTTCTCACAAACTCCCTTCTGGAAGTACGACCGATGTCGATAGATAGCTTACAGGGTATGCGACCGGCTGTTGCTTCTGTTGACGAATGGCTGTCTGGCGATATGCGAGAAGACCCTATTGGGGCGATTGAGCAGGGTGCTTCCAAAGTCGATGACTACATTATCCTTGCTGTGAGTTCCGAAGGCACCGTCCGAAACGGGTGTGGCGATGACATCAAAATGGAACTCAAGAAAATCTTAAAAGGTGATTTCTTCGCTCCGAATGTCTCCATCTGGTGGTATGCGTTAGACTCTGTAGATGAAGTTGCTGACCCAAACATGTGGCTAAAGGCGAACCCGAATATCGGCAAAACCATCAGCTACGAAGTATATCAGCGAGATGTTGAACGTGCAGAGAATGTGCCATCAGCGAGAAATGATATCCTTGCAAAACGATTCGGGATTCCGATGGAAGGCTACACTTATTTCTTCACCTACGAAGAGACCCTCCCTCAGCGAAAACGTGAATACTGGAAGATGCAATGTGCAATGGGTGCCGACCTGTCAAGAGGTGACGACTTCTGCTCGTTCACATTTCTATTTCCGTTAAATAATGGATGTTTCGGAATCAAGAATCGAAGTTATATATCGGAGCTAACGTATCAGCAGCTTCCAAGAAGTCTTCGTGAAAAATATGACCTGTTCATCCGCGAAGGAACGATGGTTGTTATGGATGGCACTGTACTTGACTTGCTGAAGGTATATGCTGACCTCTACCAGTTCATCAACGAAAAGCACTATGACATTCGCGCGTTTGGCTATGACCCTTGGAATGCAAAAGAGTTCGTCGCACAATGGGAAATGGATTTTGGGTCTTATGGAAACGAGTCCGTCCAGCAGGGTTCGAGAACTGAATCCGTTCCGCTTGGCGAGCTAAAGAAGATGGCCGAATCTCAATTGCTTTACTTCGACGAGGAAATCATCAAGTTCACCATGGGAAACTGCGTTGTGTTGACTGACACGAATGGGAACCGAAAGCTCTATAAACAACGCCACGACCAAAAGATTGATGCCATTTCTGCCCTTTTGGATGCTTATGTGGCATATAAACATCACCGGGAGTCGTTTGATTGATATGAAAGATTTTCTAAAAGATAGAACATTTAGAGTTGTTCAATCCCAAACGGCAGCAGAAAAGAATAGCCAGAATCAATGCTCCTCGTCAGGGAATTATTTAGTCAATAATATGAATCAGAACTACATTATCCATTACTGTGAAAATAGTCCGTCTTACCCATTAGAAAAGCAAAGAGAATCCAGTTATGTAATTGTTCATCACGGTATAAAAGGTCAACGATGGTATCATCGTCGTTACCAAAATCCAGATGGCAGTTTGACAGCTCTCGGAAAGCAGAGATATGGGAAGGGTAATGGAAGCAACGTGGATGGTTGCATTAATCCCGCAACTGTGTATGTCACAATCATTGCTGCTCATGCCGCCTGCTATGCTATTTCGCGCATTCGCAAGAGTCTGAAAGTCCATTCAGCTATGCGACAGGCAAGTGAGATTTCCAACGATAAGGCATATGCTTCTGAGCGGCTAACAGAAAAAGTCGATTCAGAAACAGGATTATATCTTATTAACGAAAAAATGACAGAAGAAGAGAATATGAAACGCATAAACCCCTCCTACGATAGCAAGAATCTGGCATTCGGAGTTAATTGCACTGCATGTACTGTATCTATGGAACTGCGGGAACGCGGATTTGATGTTCATGCAGGTATAGATGGAAGTAAGATGCTGAGTGCTGGTGGAACGACTATACCGGAGCGTATGAGTTGGTATACTGACAATCCGTACAAGAACACAAAGAGATACATCAGAAGTGAAAACAATATCGCAAAATTCCGACAAGATATTTTGCGTGACGGCGATGCAAGAGGCGAGTTCTCAGTGCAGTATAAAGTAGGTGGCGGGCACTCTCTTTATTACAAAGTTAAAAATGGACAGCTTTATATTTACGACACACAGTCAAATAAAAAAATGACCGACTCAGAACTGAGTACCCTTCTTTCCTCTACCTCGACATTTTCCTACACTCGCTTAGACCAAGCAAAACCGGATGTCGATTACTTGAAGAGTCATAATTATATTTGCTGAAACTGGAGGATACAGTGAATCTCAACGAATTAAAACGTCAGTTGGATAATGCTGGCGGCGATATTAAGGTAAAGTCGATCATTGATTATACGGAAAATAGTATAATCGTTGTCTACGAGTCTGGAGATACTATTCCCGGTATTATGTTTCAAATAAACAAGAAAACTGGAGAAACAACGCCTTTTAGGATTGCCGATGATTTGATAGGTTTTTCAAAAGCTGCAAAAAATCGTTCTATAACTTTCACATAAGAGAAATCGTAATTGCTTCGATGGAGGGGATAAAATGTGCAACGACAAAATCAAAAAGAAAATTCAGCAGAAAGTTGCTGAATATCTAAACAGCAGACCAACGCAAAAAACAAATTTACGTCTATTCGTATCGGCGGATGAAATCACCACAGTAGACTTGCCGTCCGTCAGCAGTCATCGAGTAATTCTTGCGTATAATCCGCATTACACTGGGACACTCTTCAAGTGTACGCTCATTCAAGAGCGTGATGAAATTCTAATGATGCCCTGCTTCGGACAGGGAACCGTCGTTATTTCGGTAGGTGATGAACCTTGAGCGAATTTTATCACTGGGGAATTCGTGGTATGCGCTGGGGAATTCGACGATACCAGAATCCAGACGGCACGCTAACACCTGCGGGGAAGAAACGTTATGGAGAGGCTCTTTCTAAAATCGGTCCGTCCGATGCGGAGTCGTGGCGCAATGAAGGTCGCCGACGTGCAGGAATTTCTAACATTGATGCAGACACAGACGTTATTAAAAAGGGAAGTCGCATCAATAGGTATGCTAATTCTAATGAAGCACTCGATTCCCGGAACAAGTACGTCTCCTTGACTGTTGAAGACAAACGCAGATATGGCGAAGACTATGACGAGGGCGCATTGCGTGGCGCAACGGATACTCCGGCATCCTTATTCGTGTACAGTGCCAAAAAAGACATTCGGGTTGCGAGCGGTGAAAAAGTAGCTAAGGACTTGATTGATGTCTACGGCGACACCGCGATGCGAGAAATGTACGATTATGTCCGAAAATATTCGGATTACGCATGGAACATTGGAGCTGGGAAGCATCCAAAAGCTCAGAGGGAAGCAGCCGACTATGTACACAAAGCATCTTCCGCAGTTACTGAGTTCTTCAAAAATACGATGAGCGCTCATATGGATGAAATTAGCAAGAAATACTCAAATGAAAAATATGATGCTTTTGTCGATGCCGAAGATTGGGCTGGTGGATACTATGACTATCCTTTGATTTTAATCGAACCAAGTAAGAGCGTGAAGTTGGAACGAAAAGAAGACTGGATAACTGATTGATATCTTTTTTGTTTTACAATGAACAACATTTTAGAAGGCGGGTAAATATTTATGACCCTTGATACATTCGTTAAAATTGCTAAGTCATATATTTCCACAGATGGGCGAGAACGTATTAACGCCAATGAGCCATCGCATAAAGACGTTAAATTAATGCTACTTCCAGATTGTCCAAAGGGAGATTATCATGCGTTTGGTCGTGCTTCTGAATCCGACAATATGTATGAAATCGAATACTTTGCTGAGACCGAAGTGTTCAAAGTTCAGAAATACGAAGCGTCTGATTGTGATATTGGACGAGTTATCGACTTTATGTATCATTCCATCAGTGTGGATGGCGTTTCCGTCTTCTTCGTGGCGTGAGAGAAAGGAACTGTGAAGGTGGATAACAACAAATTTACTGATTTGGTTAAACAGTGCGTTTCTGACGACATGAACGAACGTTTTGGGAGCAATCGGATTACTCCAGATGACGTCTACATTGTCTGGCTCTCCAGAGTACTGCAGAATAATAAGGCGCTTGCCTCGACACCGGTTCCAAATTCCCCATATTATGAAATCACCTATGACGGGGATAAACACGCTATTTACATTGACGCCTATCAGAAAACCGCGAATCGAGAAGCAAGCTATTGCGAAACGTATGACGTGGACTAAGGAGAATTCAAAATGGGAGTCTTAGATAATCTGAAACACGCTTGGGCCGTGTTCCGAAATCGCTCACCGACCTATGTTGATTTAGGCTACGGGAGCAGTTACCGACCAGATTGGCATGGTTTCACGCGAGGTGTAGAGCGTTCCATTGTAACCTCGATTAACAACCGGATTGCAATGGACGTAGCAGCAATCTCGATTCAGCATGTAAAAGTAGATAGCAACGGGAGATTTCTCGACACGGTGAAATCCGGTCTGAATCAGTGTTTGACACAGAGTGCCAACATTGACCAGACCGGATTTTCTTTTCGTCTCGACATTGCAGCTTCTATGCTTGATGAGGGCTGTATTGCTATTGTCCCCGTCGACGTGAACGAGAGACTTGATGCTGAACATGTATCAACTTATTCTATCAACTCGATGCGGGTTGGAAAAATTGTAGAGTGGTACCCCAAACATGTGCGCATAAAGCTCTACAATGAGGAAACCGGTCAGCAGGAAGAAATCGTTCTGCCGAAATCATATGTCGCCGTTGTTGAGAATCCATTCTATGCGGTGATGAACGAACCCAATGCAATTGCTCAGCGATTGATTAGGAAACTGAATATGCTCGATGCTATTGATGAGCAGACCAGTTCTGGGAAACTGGATATGATTATTCATCTCCCCTATTCTACTCGCGATACCCTCCGGCGTGAGCAGGCTGTAAAGCGAAAAGCTGAGTTGGAAGCACAACTCTGTAATTCCAAGTACGGTATTGCATGGCTCGACCAGACCGAAAAGATTACGCAGTTGAATCGACCTATTGAAAATAACATGCTGGGGCAAATCGACTATCTGACGAACATGCTATATAGTCAGCTCAACATGACACAGAGCATCATGGATGGAACAGCGGACGAAAAAGTTATGCTGAATTACTACAATCGAACGGTCGAGCCGATTCTGACCGCCATTGTCGAGGCAATGCAGCGTACTTTTCTTACGAAAACCGCCATCTCGCAAGGTCAACGACTAATGTACTTCCGCAATACGTTCAAGTTGACACCGGTCACACAAATTGCTGAAATTTCGGATAAGCTGACACGCAATGAGATTGCAACGGCAAATGAAATCCGGCAAATTATCGGCTGGAAACCTGCTGACGACCCGAATGCCGACAAACTGAAGAATTCAAACATTAAAGGCTCGAATGAGGAACAAGACACCGTTCCTGCATTCCAGACGACTGAAGGAGAAAATCAAAATGGATACGAGTAATTACGATTTTGCAGGATGGGCGACACGGAACAATGTGAAATGTTCTGACGGTCGTGTCATCCTGCAAAACGCTTTTCAGGGCAACAATGGGGCAATCGTCCCTCTGGTCTGGAATCATCAGCACGATAACCCCGACTGCGTTCTGGGGCAGGCACTGCTGGAAAACCGTCCGGAGGGCGTATATGCGTATTGTCGCTTCAATGGCACTGAATCCGGCAATACGGCAAAGGAGTTGGTGGAACACGGCGATGTTAGCTCGCTTTCCATCTTCGCCAATCAGCTGAAGGAACAGGGCAGCAACGTTCTTCATGGCAACATTCGTGAAGTCAGTCTTGTCCTTGCCGGGGCTAACCCCAAGGCATATATCGAGGACGTTTTCGCACATAGCGACGATGAGGAAGAAGACGGCATCCGGATTTATATGGGCGAACCGCTTACCTCGCTGAGCCACGGTGACACCCAGACCGAATCGGCTGAAAAACAGCCTGACGATACTAAGGACGACGACGAAACTGTCGGCGATGTGTTTAATTCGCTGACCGAAAAGCAGAAAAAGGTTTTCTATTTCATGCTTGCCAAAGCAATGAACGAAGGAAAAGCGGATGGCGAGGATGACGAAAATAAGGATACGAACAACAAGGAGGAAAAGACGGTGAAGCATAATGTCTTCGACCAGACCACGGATGAAACGAATGGCGGCACGCTCTCCCATGATGCAATGAACGCCATTATCAAGGACACGAAGCGATTCGGCACGATGAAGGAAAGTTACCTTCAGCACGCGGACGAATACGGCATTGAGAACATCGAGTATCTGTTCCCCGAAGCCCACAATTTGAACGAAACGCCTGAATTCATCAAGCGCGACACTGGCTGGGTGAGCAAGGTTATGAGCGGTGTTCATCACAGCCCGTTCAGCCGAATCAAGAGCATGTTCGCGAACATCACGGAAGACCAAGCGCGTGCGAAGGGCTACATCAAGGGTAACCTGAAGAAGGACGAAGTCTTCAGTTTGCTTAAGCGAACGACGACCGCCACGACCGTCTACAAGAAGCAGAAGATTGACAAGGACGACTGGGATGATATTACCGACTTTAACGTCGTCAGCTGGCTGAAGACGGAAATGCGAATGATGCTGGATGAGGAACTGGCGCGTGCATATCTGCTTGGCGATGGTCGTTCGACTTCCGATGATGACAAGATTAACGAGCAGAACATTCGCCCTGTTGCGAAGGATGAAGCGCTGTTCACCATTCAGAAGGCGGTTAATGTTACTTCTAACGCAACGGACGATGATAAGGCTAAGGCGTTTATCAAGGCTGTTATTCGCTCCCGGAAGGAATACAAGGGTTCGGGCAATCCCACGCTGTACACCACGGAAGATATGCTCACCACCTGTCTGCTTCTGACCGACACGACTGGTCGCGACATTTATGAAGATGTCAATCAGCTCTGCAAGAAGCTCCGCGTGAAGGAAATCGTCACTGTTCCGGTGATGGAGGGCGTTAAAGCGAAGGACGGCAACGATATGCTGGCGATTTTGGTCAACATGAACGACTACAACGTTGGCGCAGACAAGGGCGGCAGTGTGAATATGTTCGACGACTTTGACATCGACTACAATCAGCAGAAGTTCCTGATGGAGACCCGCTGCTCTGGTGCACTGACGAAGCCGTACTCTGCCATCGTTTACTCGCTGGTTGTCGCGTAAGGAGGTACTGAATGGACAAGGTGTTTGCGCGTGCTGAAGACAAGAATGTCATCGGCACTTTTGTTTACGGGAACGGCACTGATGGCTATGCGTACTGTGACGATGAGCATAAACATTATATGAGCGCCCCGATGCTGAAGAACCTCTTTTTCAAGGGGAGCTTCATCAGCATTCAGGATGTCATTTATAAGCCGGTCTCTATGAATGTCGTGAGCAATGAAGTTGTTGTCACTTATGTGAAAACCGATACTTCTACCACCACGACTGCCGTTCTGGGGACCCTCTCGTCCAAGACGGAAGCGTAAAGGAGAAAATCAAAATGGCAAAGTTTTGTGGGGAAATCGGGTTTGCAGAAGCAGTTCAGACAGCACCCGGTGTGCATCGAGAACAAGTAACCGAGCATGTCTACTATGGGGATGTCATTAAAAATGCTCGTCGATATGATAACGGCGGGAAGATTAACACAGATGTCTCGCTGAACAATACAATCAGCGTCGTGATGGATGACTACCTGACGAACCACTTCTTTGCCATTCGTTATGTTCGCTGGATGGGGGTATGCTGGTCGATTGAATCAGTTGAAATACAGCATCCCCGTGCGATTCTGACTATCGGAGGAATCTACAATGGTGAAACGGTATGAATTGAATGAAAAACTCTGCCTTGCTTTAGCCTCTGCCGCGTATCACGGCATCGTCAAAGAAGCAGAGAATCACGTTTATTATCAGCCGCCGGAAAACTTGAAGCTGAGTTATCCGTGCATCATCTACGAGTGGGACGGGACAACGACACGTTACGCCGACAATCGTATCTATTCGATGATGAGGCGATATACAGTCACCGTCATTGACCGAGACCCTGATAGTCAGATTCCTCTTGCGGTTGCCAAACTGCCAATGTGCAGTCACGACCGCAATTTTATTTCCGATGGTCTCTATCACTTTGTGTATACACTTTATTACCAAAACTAAGGAGGATTTTATATGTCTCGTATTCAGTGGGATACGGAAGGTCAGAAGTTTTATGAGTTTGGCGCGTCCAAGGGCGTTCTGTTTGTCAAAGATACCAATGGTTACAGCAACGGTGTCCCGTGGAATGGTCTCACTGCCGTGAATGAAAACCCAACTGGCGGTGAATCGCAGGACTTGTGGGCGGATGATATTCTTTACGGCAGTTTCCGCAGCACTGAGCGCTACGAAGCCACCATTGAAGCCTATACATATCCCGACGAGTTTGCAGCTTGTGACGGCAGTGCAGAAATTGCCCCGGGCGCTTACCTCGGTCAGCAGGGCCGTAAGCGGTTCGGCTTTGCGTTTGTGACCAAAATTGGCAGTGATGCTGATGATGGCGACCCCAGTGCGTACCGCCTGAAGCTCGTTTACGGTGCGTCCGCAAAGCCTTCTGGCAAAGACCACTCCACTATCAATGACTCCCCGGATGCGGCGACTTTCTCGTGGGAAATCGACACGCTGCCTGTGCCGGTGACTGGTCATAAGCCGACCGCAACCTTTGAGCTCGATAGTCGTACGGTTGATGCTGCGAAGCTGAAGCAGATTGAAGACCTGCTGTATGGTACCGAAACTAACGAACCGAAGCTCCCGATGCCGGATGAAATCATCCAGATCCTGACCAGCAAGAGTCCGACTGGCAAGTAATTAACCTTATTGGCGAGTGTTTTATAAAACATGGGATTGCCGTAGTTGGCGGGGATACGGCATAATAAACGAATTGAAAAGGAGAACAAACACATGCTTAAGAAGCATATCAAGTATGAGGATTTTAACGGGAATGCGCGCGAGGAAGACTATCTCTTCAATCTGACCAAGTCTGAAATCATGGCGATGAACATGGAATACGATGGCGGGTTGGTAGAACTGTTGGAGAGCATCTCGTCTAAGATGGACATTCCAAAGATGTTGGAAATTATTAAGCGGCTTATCCTCGATTCGTATGGTGAAAAGAGTCTGGATGGCAAGCGTTTTGAGAAGCCCGAAACGAAAAAGCGTGAATTCGAGCAGAGTGCAGCTTACGACGCGCTGTTCATGGAATTGATGACCGACGGCAATGCAGCGGCGCAGTTTATCAACGGCATTGTGCCGAAGGATATTGCAAGCGAAGCGGCAAAGGCGGCTGCAAACGACCCCAAGCTGGCTAATCTTCAGTCTGCCGCTAATTAACATAAAGAAGTGAGAACGAGAATGCTTCAGATTACAATTCCTGAAAACGAATTTTTTAATGATTCAACAGGCGAATTCATCAGTATTCGGAAAACTACATTGCGATTAGAGCATTCTCTTCTTTCTCTATCCAAATGGGAAGCTAAGTGGCATGTACCATTCCTGACAGAGAAAGAAAAAACACAAGAGCAATGTATTGACTACATTCGTTGCATGACAATCACGCCAAATGTTGACCCGATGGTATATCTCGGATTAACGAAAGAAAACTTCGAGGCGGTAAACAACTATATTGATGATCCAGCAACAGCTACAACTATCAAAGAGACTCGAAAAAGCCGAAGCAGAGAAATCGTCACATCAGAGATTATTTATTATTGGATGGTTTCTCTAAACATTCCGTTTGAATGCGAAAAATGGAACCTCAATCGGCTAATCATGTTGGTTAGAGTTTGCTCCATCAAAAACGAGCCGCCTAAGAAAGCGAATCGGCGTGACTTATACGCCCGGAATAATATGCTGAATCAGCAGCGGCGAAGGATGTTAAATAGCACAGGCTAAAAATTCAAAATGGAGTGAAGATATGATTAAACTTCGCTCAAAAGGTAATTTCAATAAAACATATCGTTTTCTCAAGAAAGCCAGACGTCCCCGCTATCAAGAACTGCTTGAAATGTATGGGCAGTTGGGGGTAAATGCACTAAGAGATGCTACGCCAAAATCAACGGGAAAGACTGCTTCGTCGTGGTCTTACGAAATCACGGAGGAAAACGGCAAGACCATTATCGCATGGCACAATTCTAACGTAAGTAAGGGTGTTAATGTTGCCATTATTCTTCAGTACGGACATGGAACGGGGACAGGCGGATATGTGACCGGGATAGATTATATCAATCCTGCCTTATCCCCTATTTTTGAAGAACTTGCAACACGAGCGTGGAAGGAGGTGACGTCCGGGTGAGTTCAATTGATACCAGAGTTGTCGAAATGTCGTTTGACAACAAACAATTTGAAGAAGGCGTAGATACTACTATTAGCTCGCTAAAGAACCTCGATAAGAAAATTCGCGAATCTTCAACAAAGGACTCATTCGAGGGGTTGGAACGGGCGGCTTCTTCCGTCTCCTTTGATGGATTATATAATAACATTGAAAAAATCGCCAATCGTTTCAGCATTTGGGGTATTGCAGTAGAGACAACCATTCGCTCCGCTGTTCAGAGTGCTGAACGATACCTGAAGAATTTTATAAAATCATTCACCACTGACCCCATCGCTTCCGGTTTTGACGAATATCAGACCCAGATTGATGCAACCCAGACGATTATGTCCAACACGTCATGGGAAATTGAAGACGACGTAGAACGTCTGGAGAAAGTCAATAGTGCGCTGAGCACACTGAATACATACGCCGACAAGACGATTTACAATTTTACGGAGATGACCCGTAATATTGGTACGTTTACGGCGGCAGGTGTTGGTCTGCAAGACTCAACTGACGCTATTCAAGGTATCTCGAACCTCGCTGCTGTGTCTGGCTCGACAAGTCAACAAGCGAGCACCGCTATGTATCAGCTGTCACAGGCTATGTCGTCTGGTGTAGTCAAGGCACAGGACTGGAACTCGGTTGTCAACGCAGGCATGGGCGGTAAGATGTTCCAAGATGCACTTGTTGCTACCGCGTCCGCGATGGGTGTCACCGTTGAAAAGACCGTAACAGAAATCGGCAAGAACGGGAAAACGACGAAGAAAAAAGTCAAGAAAACCGTTCAGGAACTTATCAATGAAGGCAGTTTCCGTGAAAGTCTCAGTGAAGGCTGGCTCAGCAAAGATGTCCTTCTGAATACCCTGAAACAGTTTAGCGGTGTTTACACAGAAGCTAACAAAGCTGAGCTAATCGCAATGGGTTTCACGGAAGACCAAGTCGCCCAAATTATCAAAATGGGTGAAGACGCGACCGAGGCTGCAACGAAGGTTAAGACTGTTCGTCAGCTGATGGACACCTTGAAGGAATCAGCGCAGTCCGGCTGGACACAGTCTTGGCAAATTATTGTTGGCGACTTTGCGGAAGCGAAAGAATTGCTTACTAAAGTAAGCGACTATTTCGGTGGCTTGATTCAGCAGTCCTCTGATGCACGAAACGCCGTTCTTCAGGGATGGAAAGACGGCGGCGGACGAGACAAAATCATCAAAGCGTTCTGGGACATGGCAGAAGCTATCGAAAAAATCGGAAGTGTTGCAAAAAATGTATTCGATTCTATTCTGCCAAAAATCACCTCCGATACACTCGTTGATATTTCTACAAAAATTGGAGAGTTCGCTGGTAAGTTCAAAGATTTTTTCTCTGATACGGATAACCTTGAAAAAGTTAGACGGATTTTTGAAGGAATGGCCGCTCCACTTGAAATCGTAAGAGCGGTGTTATCGGGCATCGGCGAAATTGTCTCCGCATTATTTTCTACGCTTGTTCCGAATGGGATGGGGTCGCTTCTTGACCCGTATGCCAATGTCGGCGATGTGCTTGTCAGTATAAAGGATTTTATTCTCGGAAACGGAACCATTAAAGAAATCTTCAGCCAGCTTCTTGACGTTGCAAAAACTATAGGTGTGCGCCTCTCCGAAATACTCGGAGGTATCGCCAATTTACTTGCTAAACTCAAGAAAGTTGCGAAAGACAGCGGCTTTATCGACAAAATCAAAGATACTTTGTCAGGGATTTCAGATTTTATCAAAAGCGCAATTATTGGCGTTCGCGACCTTGGTATGCAGTTTGTTGAGTTCATCACACAGTCCGATATTGGCGTGAAAATCTTCAACAAAATCAAAACTGCATTCGAGAATATCAGCCGTATCGTAAAGAAATGCACTGAAAAGATTTCAACATTTATGAAGTCTCTATTCGGTGCACAAGAACAGTCAAAAGGCGGCAGAAGCGAAAAAGAGAATGTATTCACTCGTGTCCTCAATTGGATAATCAATGTAAAGAACAAAGCACAAAACATCCTCGCATCTGTTGGCGAGATGATACATGTTGACGAAATTGTCGATAAAATCAAAACGTTCTTTTCCGAAATACAGGCTGCTTTCGTTAATAGCGACGGTTCTGTAGACGTTGAAAACGGACTTGATTGGATTGTTGATAAGCTAAAAAAGTTTTTTTTAGCGATTAAGTCCCTACTCATGTGGGTATTGGATTTTCTAAAGAATAGCGTCTTGGCAATCTTTGATGTTGTTAAGCAGATGCCCATCAATGACTTTCTGAAAATTTCCCTTGCCGTCGGCAACATCATTCGAGCGATTAGTCTATTTAGAGGCATGTCCGCCATTTCATCTGCCGCAAAGGGACTTGAATCTGCTGGAAGAGGATTCAGTGGCATTGCCGATGCGTTAAAGAACATTGCCAAAAACGGTCTCAAAGTTACGAAAGGCGAGAAAAAGTTTGATACCATAGGAACCACTTTGTTGAAAATTGCCGGTTCGTTACTTCTTGTAGTCGGTGCAGTATGGTTGTTGACACGGATAAAAGCCAGTGATATGAATTCCGCCATGCTCAGACTTTCCGAAATCGCCGCGGTTATTCTCCTCGTTGGGCTTGTTTCCAAGCTGGCATTCGGGGATGACGCCGCCGTCGGAGACAATATAAAGAGCATTTCTATCTCTATTGCGTTGATGGCCGGGCTCGTCTACCTAATCAATCTCATCCCGCAAAGTATGTTCTACAACGGTCTTGCACGGGTCGCCTTGATGGTGTTCGTCTTCGGTGGACTTATCACGGCGATGTCCATCATCAATGGGAAATTGGGCGGAAGCGGATTCGATACAAGCAAATCGAAATTCATATCCATGGCGGTCGCCATTGGCATCCTGTCTCTATGCGTTGCCGGACTCGCAAAAATTGAGCCACTCGCACTGGCAAGAGGTGCTGCGGCAGTATTCGTTCTTGGTATTGTTCTTGGTGCTCTTGCTATTGTCATTGGAAAATACGGAAGCTATAGCAATGGTGCCAAGCCGCGCGGTCTCATTGCAATGAGTATTGCAATTGGCATTCTTGCTCTGTGCGTCGCAGGACTTGCGGCAATTCCAACCTCCGATATGCGGCGCGGTGTTGTAGCCGTATCCATTCTGGGAATCGTCCTTGCTGGACTCGTCCTTGCGGTTGGCGCAGCTTCAAAATGGGCTGGCAGCGGTAAACGTGTGCTGGCTGTCGTGGCTTCTACTATCTTGGGAATCGCGGCACTGGTCTGGGCGGTTCTTTCACTAAAAGACATCCCATTCAGCAGACTGGCTGAGATTATAGGGTCTATAACTGTTGCTCTTGTTGGGATCTTTCTTGCAATCGCTGGTTCGGCAAGATTAGCTGGAAAGGGCGGCGGAACTCGTGCATTTGTGGAAGCTATCGGGGCAGTTTTAGCCATTGCAGCACTTGTAACCGCAATTCTATTGCTGAAAGATATTCCCGAAGAACAGATTAAAACAATTTGTATCTCCTTGGGTGCTGCTTTAAGTGCTTTATTCCTATCCATCGGCGGTGTGGTTCGTCTTGCTGGACATAATATACTTGGGACTATCGGGATTGTTCTCGTACTGGTTCTATCACTTGTCGCCGTCTGCGCCGCACTGAAATTCATATCTGATAACGATATTAAATGGGAAACGATTGCTGCTTTGTGCGGTGGCGTATCCGTACTTGCGCTGGCCATTGCCGGTGCTTGTAAGTTAGCAGGTGCAGGTGCTGGCTCAACCTTGTTAGGCGCGGCCGTCCTTGCCGGTGCTCTTCTGCTAATTGGTCTTGGTATTGCCGCCTTCGCAATGCTCGCAGGAAGCGCGATGGATTCCTTCTCGACCGGCATATTTAAGCTGGGTGCAAATCTTGACCTCGCAAAAACAGCAGCAGAAGGAATTGACGGCGACACATTCCAGCCTATGATTGACGCGGTCGAGTCACTGGTCACACTTGCCGCGAGTCTTCTGACCGTAAATACTGCTGGAATCGACAGCTTCGGGACGGCAATTGTAAATCTCGGAACTCGGTTGAATCTGTTCAGCACTTTGACTTCCGATATTTCAGGGGATACCTCGAATGTAACATCAGTCGTCGAAGGGATTAGCAGCATCAGCACCACTTTCGCAGACTTGGCAGAGCGAAATATTGACATCGACAAATTGTCGAACAGTCTTGTCAATATTGGCGCAGCCATTAACCTATATAGCACATTAGTGGGCGATGGAACGATTGCACCTGAATTGCTCGCTGGCTCCGATAAGGAAATCGACGCTTCTAAAGTAAAGACGCTGTTTGATAACCTCTCCGAAAATATCCCGGACGAATCGACCATTGAGAAAGTCGCCTCTTTCGCAGAGGGTGGAGGTAATGACCTCACAAATTTCTCGCTGGGATTGACCGCCCTTGGCGGTGCATTGAACTCCTACAAAGATAGCGTAGAGGGTCTCGATGGCGATGCTGACATCACTGCTGCCGAAAATGTTCTCGATAGCATTTCGCGCCTGAAGAGCAAGCTCGCTAATGAGGGGAAACAGATTGACTTACTCGGATGGTGGAATGGCAAAGGAACGACACTGCAAGAATTCTCGGAAAACATCGTTCTGCTGGGCGGTGGCTTAAAGTCCTTTAAGGACAGTGTCGCTGGAATTTCCGGAATCTCGGTTGACTCTGACGGCACCGAAAAGACAGTGGATGATGTCTCCAGTGCGCTTTCCGTTGTGGATACGCTCGTCGAGATGGAAAACAAATTAACCAAAACCGGTGGCATTTGGCAATGGTTAAGCGGCTCGAAAGACTTTGGTGCGTTTGCAACCAGAATCAATCAGTTGGGTATTGGCCTGAAAGCCTATTACGATTCCGTCAAAATGGTGGACTCAGGCACACTTGGGAGCTTAACTTCCCCAATTGAAGCCCTTGCAAGCATTGAAACAACACTCGATGACAGTGGCGGTTTGCTACAGATATTCACGGGTTCTTCCAACATCGGTACGCTGGGCGAAAATCTGAAGAACTTCGGTACTGGGTTCTTGGCATTCTGCAAGATTATGCAGGAAGCAGACGATGACGGCTTTAAGATTGACCCCGATGCGATTCAAAACATGATTACGCTGTGTTTTGACCCGTTAGTTGGGCTTGAAGAGCGGATGTCTGCCATTCCGTCTTCGGGCTTCAATCTTGAAGACTTGATTGACCATCTGGGCGATAACAAAACTCGGTTGACAAATATCGTCGAGTTCTTTGACAGTGTAAAGACAAAGGACTTTACTGCTGCGGCTAAGGGATTCATTGACAATGTGATTACGCCGTTGATTACGGTTGAAAGCAGTCTTAACAAAGTCGAGTCTGGGAAGTTCAGACTAAATGGGCTACTCGCAGACCTTGGCGAAAAGGGTGATATTCTATCGAACATCAACACGTTCTTCAGCACGATGAAAACAAACGAAACTGGTGAGCTAATGAAGAACTTCGTTGATAATGTGATTACACCTTTAGTTACCGCAGAACAAACGCTTGGTACGGTCACCAAAAATGATTCTCGTATGCGCATAAAAGACCTGTTGTATGACCTTGGGACGTGCAAGAAAGAGATGGATAATCTTAACAATTTCATCAAGACTCTTTCCGACAACGGAACATCCACGGTCATGTCTGATTTCGTTGCAAACGTCATTGACCCGCTCGCTGCCATCGAGGTAAAACTCGCCGCAATCAAGCGAGATGACTTCAATCTTTCGGATTTGTTCGACCACATCGGCTCGATTGACTCCACAGCATCCATCGAGGCTCTTGCGACGCTTATCTCAAGCATGATTAATTCGGTCAACGAGCTTCATTATCAATGGGTTGCTACGGGCGAGTATTCTATGAGCGGATTTGCGACGGGCATTAGAAACAAGCAGAGCCTTGTGACGTCAACCGCCATTGCAGTCGCTAAGAGCGCGTATCTGGCGGCTCAGCGAACGCTTAGGATTGGGTCACCGTCCAAGGCATTTGCCGAAGTTGGCATGTACAGCGACATGGGCTGGGCACAAGGCATGAATCGCTATGGATATATGGTGGAAGCAAGTGTCGAAAACACAGCAGATAACACCTTGTTCTTGGCACACGACTTGATGTCTTCGCTGGCGTATCTGATGTCCGACATGGATTCTGCACCGACCATTCGTCCTGTCCTCGATACCACGGAAATTCAAAATGGTTTCGATACGATGGATGGCATGTTCAGGAATCGCAGTTTGAGTCTCGGCATCAACGAAGCATCCAGAACTGCCCGAAACATGGCGAGCTGGGTGAACGATGGCCATCAGGTAACTTTGCATACAGACAACAGCGACGTTGTGAACGCGATTAACGTTCTTTCGCAGAACTTCAATCAGCTCAGCGACGCTGTTTCCAATATGCAGATGGTACTGGATACCAACACTGTTGTTGGTCGTCTCAGTCCCAAAATCGACAAACGACTTGGTGTACTCGCAAGTCAACGCGGGAGGGGGAACTAAGTGTATCACTCAATCACCATAGGGGACAAAAACACATGGGATGATTGGCACTTAGTGCCTCTCTCCCGCCCCTTTTTTGCTCCGCCGATTCCGAAAACAAATTTTGTTGATATTCCGGGCGGTGATGGGTCTATTGACTTATCGACTGCGCTTTCCGGGAGAACGGTCTACGAAAATCGAACGGGGACTATTGAGTTCATGATTGTGAACGGCTATAAAGAATGGTACATCCTTTATAGCGAAATCATGAACTACCTTCAGGGAAGAAAACTCCGTGCTGTTCTCGAAGATGACCCCGGTTTCTATTATGAGGGTCGCTTCTGGCTGAAGACTTGGAAATCTGGCGAACATTATTCCAGCATTACGATGGAATACAACGTCAGTCCGTACAAGAGAAGTGTAAACACCAATGAAGATTGGATTTGGGATACTTTCAACTTTGAAAACGGCATCATCTACAGCTATACTAATTTGTCTATTGGCGATGGTCTAACCATCGAAGTTCCCGGAACGATTGCTGGCATGTCTGTGGATGTAACGTGTTCTGATGATGGCGTTGTGCTATCTATGAATGGACTTGATTACACATTAGAACAAGGGCGGAACATTCTCTCGGATACTTCCCTATCTATCGGGATGAATACTCTCAGCTTTAGAGGAACAGGGATGATTACAATCAATAACGTCGGGAGGTCACTGTAAATGTTTAGCATCTATGTTGATGGTGAACTGCTATATAGACCCGATGGCGACATTGACTGCGTGATCACAGACCCGGTTCTCAGGCTTGAAATGGGAAAATCCGGTTCCTTGACTTTTGGATTGCCGGTCACGAATGCACTTTACGGGCGATTGCAGAAGCTGGTCTCCATCGTTCAGGTGTTCTACGACGAACAGGAAGTATTTGAAGGGCGTGTCCTCTCACTTACAAGAGATTTCAACAACACACTTCAAGTCGAATGCGAGGGCGAACTCTCCTATTTGGTCGACTCTGTTCAGCGAAATGATGCGTTTACTGGCAAAACCACTGAACTGCTTGCCGAAATCATTGCCCGTCATAACGAAATGGTGGAGCCTTTCAAACAATTCAAAATGGGGAAAGTCACTGTTGAAGAACGTGACATCACCATTGCAGGACAGTCTGATAAGACCACCGATGATGAAGGGAACTTCGATTATCGGCAAATCGAAATCAACTCCACCACAAGCGAATGGCGAGACACTCTGGACTACATTGAAACATGTCTAATCAATTACTGCGGTGGATATTTGCGGGCGCGTCGTGATGTCGCTGGCAACCTATATCTGGATTGGATTGCCAACTACTATGACCAGACAACGCAAACAATTGAGTTTGGTGTGAATATGCTCGACCTTGAGGAAGAGGACGACGTAAATGATATTTTTACGATACTCATTCCACTCGGCACGAATAATCTGACAATCGAAGAAGTCAACGATGGCAGCCCTATGCTGGTTGACGAAGAACGGGTTGCCAAATACGGCAGAATCATAAAAACGAAAACATTCGATAGTGTGTCAAAACCAGAGACACTGAAAGAAAACGGCGAGCGATACTTACGCGAGAACGGTTTTCCAAAAGTTACACTGACAATCAATGCCGTAGACCTCCATCAGTATGATAAGAATGTCGAGATGATTCGGCTCGGCGACCGGGTGCATGTATTGTCCGCCCCGCATAGCATTGGCGATTATTTGATATGCACCGAGATTGAATACGATTTGGCAGACCCCGCAAATACAGAGTATACATTTGGGCAGCCTACACAGTCACTTACGCAGCGCTGGCGAAAAGACGCTCAGAAATCCGGCGGTGGTGGCAGTGGCGGCGCTGCGGAAGCGGCATCTGAAGAAGCACAACGGAAAATTTACGATGCATGGATTAACGTAGATGCTGGTGCAGGACATGTGACACTTGGCGCACTGGCAGATAAGGCTGATAGAACTGAAAAGACCCTCACAGGCATGAAAGAATACCTGAACATGAAGGTCGGCATTGATGTGGATGCAAAAGACCCAGAAGCAGGGGTCAATATTAACATCTACACAATGCGGTCGATTCTTGACGAGCACGATAAGACGCTGCTTGAACAGGGAACGTACATTAAACAAATCAACGATGATACTAAGTCAGCGATTGAGCAGACAACGGCATACGTTGATCGAGTTAATGCAGATGTAGCGAATCACTACACTGAATTCCTCCAGAAGTCGAGCGACATGGAATCAAGCCTCACATTGAAAGCCTCGTCCGATGAAGTACATGCCGTCGTTACAAAAGTTGCATCGCTTGAAGTATCTGTCTCGGATAACGAATCGAAAATCACGGCACAGGCAGATACAATAGCTCTCAAAGCCAACAAAACCTATGTTGATTCGCAGATTACTGAAGTGAAAAAGCTCATTGCCGATGAGATTGATGCCCGGAAAGCTGACCTTGATTGGGTCAACAGCATTCGAGTAAACAGTGCAACAATGAGCGTTGCAGTTCTTGATGTTCGGAACAGTTCTTCTCTTGGCGCAGCTTCTGCCGTGACTTTGGCGGTCAACAACGGTCTCAGTGCCGGAACCACGATAACAGCGCCTGCCATTGCTGCGTCCATGACAATGCGCGTTGGTGGAAAGAATGTGGCAACAGAAGATTGGGTAGATGAACAAATCGCTGCTATCACAATTCCTGACATCAGTGGTGATATTTCAGTAGACAGCATCACTGCTGGCAGTGGAAGTTTTAGTTCGCTTACTCTCGGCGAAAACACTTTAGCCCGGAAAAGCCACACTGCGATAACCGGCATTAAGGGCATCGCAATCAAAACAACGACCGCCACATTACGTTACACCAATGCAAATGGGGATGTCGCCAGTCAGAAAATCGTTACCGGTGTCACCATCGACCAAACAGGACTTACAAAATCGACAATCTACTACTACGGCTAAGCAGGAAGGAGGCACGACTATGCACGAGAAAATTGAGGAAATTTCTAAAACCGCACGAACGATTCGGGATGTTTTGAATCTGGTAACAGTTAAGGGGCAGGACGATTGCGCTCGGATTGTCTATTGCTGTAACAAGTGCGACGAAATTGCTAAAAAGGCAGCAGCTCTTCCGAATGATAAATCAGAAGATGCAATCGAGGTGGTAACAGGTGACTAAGTTCTTTGAAAACCTTCTCTCTTCTTTGAAAACCACTATATATGGCAGGGAGATGCGTCAGCTGATTCATGATGCTTTCAAGGAAATCGGTGAAACGATGCTTACCCCATCCGAGGTCGAGTCTTCTACGTCCATTGGTATATTGCAACACAACGGGACAGATATTTACCCCAAAACCGTCCCCGAAGCAATTATGGATGTTAGCGGGGAGAATGCAGGAAAATCACTTGTGTTTGGCGATGACGGGAAAGTACACCCAAGTGATACGGCTGGACTCACGCAGGAGGATAAAGAACTAATCCTGTCTCTTTTCGATAAGGCTTCCTATTTCACAGATGAAGCAGATGCTGTACTCACAAAACTACGCAACAAATGGACAGGAGGTTAATGAGATATGGCCCGGCATCTGTTTGCCGAAAACAACGTAAAGACAGATCCGCAAGGTTACAAAGAGTTTATGCTTGATGGCCCTGAAGACTTGACAAACGGAACAGAACCGCTGAACTCCGGATGCTTTGGGAGCATTTGTTTCACGCCGGGTTTCAAAGGCATGTGGCAAAAAGCTCCGAGCGGAGAATGGGTCAAAATGGGGGTGGAAGATAATGCCTGATACATCCACAATCGGTGCCGTTTTGAACCTTTTCGGCGCTGGCAGAAATTCCGGAACCAAAGTACCGCTGACAACTGACAAAACTTTATCGCTTGCGGACAGGGCCGCTGATGCACAGAAGGTTGGCGAAGCACTGGATAAGAAAGCGGATAAAGCCCGCGAGAATTTCCTTATTGGCAGAGCATCTGGTGCAGCGATTAGCGTTGACGATGCTTTTGCCGCGCCCATGCTTGGTTTGCATGTGTATGGTAAAAGCACACAGGACAGCACGCCAACACCGACCGTGCCCGTACCGATTACCAGTGCTGGCAGTGGCGGGACAGTAACTGTCCGCTTGACAGGAGAAAATCTGCTAAACCCGTCGCTCTTTCAAGATGGGCGATACCAGAATTTTGACGGCACTTCCGCTAATTACGCCATTGCCACCAACGACAATTACTGGATTACCGGGCTTCAGCCGTGCGTACCGGGAACGGCGTATCACGTCAACCGCGTCTTCGCCGGTGGATGCTTCTATGATGAAGCACGGCAGCCGCTTGGAGCAATCAGCGTCGGCGAGAGTTTCCGTACGCCTACCCGATGCGGCTATTTTTGTCTGAACTTTGAAAAGTCAGCTGTGGCATTCGGCGCGCAGGTTGCTGTTGCGCTGGGTGATGCAATTTATGCACCCTACGCCGAACAGACGCTGATGCTGCAAACGCCGAATGGTCTCCCCGGCATCCCGATCGCATCCGGCGGCAACTACACGGACGAAAACGGGCAGCAGTGGGTCTGCGATGAGGTGGATTTGGCGCGCGGGGTATATGTGCAGCGAATCACCAAAATCAAGGTGACGTCGTCGCTTAGCTGGCAAACAACGGGAAATGCGGTTGACCGTTACTTTGCGTGGTTCAGCGGCATTTACACGTCTAACGTGCTCTGCACGCACTTTTCTACCACACTGGGTGCTGAAACAGTCGGTGGCGCGATTGCCAACCGAAACAACCTTGTTGGCTTTGCATACGGCGCAAAAGGGACAACGACACTCGATGACTTCAAGGCGTTCCTCGATGCGAATGACGTGTACATCTGGGCGGCACTCGAATCCCCTGTTGAAACTGCTCTTTCATCCGCCGAAATCGCCGCGTACAAGGCGCTGACCACCTACGCCCCGACGACCGTCATCATCGTGAGTGATGGCGCTGGCACAGAGATAAAGTACCAGCGTGATGTGAATATTGTAGTGAAAGCATTAGAAGACGCAATTGCGTCCATGACGACGCACTAAAGGAGGCATTTTTGTGGCAATTAACAGCAAAGCTCGGCACGATCTAACTCTCCGTGCAATTAAACGCGAGATTTCTTCCGGTCGCGACGTGGCATTCTGGCTCGATAAGGCTTATGCACACCTTGATAACGGGCTGTTTGGCGAGAACGATATCTCTGATATTGAGACACTCGCACAGGCATACTACGATTCGCTGGATGCGGCGGACAAAAACAGCGAATTGGCTGACTCAACCGACGAGGTCAGAACAGGAACATGAGTAAAATTAAGGTTTCCGACCTTCTGTCGGAGCTCAACATCATGCTGAAAGAGCATTGGAGCTACATCTGGGGTTCTGCTTCCAAGGGATGTGTAGACTGCTCTGGGGCTTTAGTCTATGTTTTCCGCAAGTACGGTCACAGCATCTATCATGGGTCGAACAGGATTGCGCGGGTCGAGGTGGACGAGCTGCTCCCAATCAGTCAGGCGAAACCCGGTATGGTGGCTTTCAAGGCGCGAAATCCGGGAGATGCCAAGTATGCTCTGCCGAGTGCCTACAAAAGCGGCGGGAAGAATTACAATGGGGACTTGCGAGACTTCTATCATGTCGGCGTCGTCGGTCAAAATGGTAAAGTGCTGAACGCGCAGAGTTCCTCGACTGGCTTCGTGGAATCCCCCATCAAGACGTGGACGTGCGTTGGATACCTGAAGCAGGTGGATTATGGGGACATGCAGGAGGATAATATGACAAACGATTCTATTGATATTTGTGGCACAGCCGAAGTAATCGCTGAATCTGGCACTACGGTGCGGATGCGTTCGAGGCCGCTGAAGAATGCCCCAATCGTGGCGAATGTCAAAGTTGGGACACTGGTAAACCTTCTGGAAACCACTTCCGATTGGTGTCAGATTGAGGTGAACGGCAAGGTCGGATACATGATGAGCAAGTTCCTGAATAAACTCGATTCGGTGCAAGAGTCCGAACCTGACCTGAGTGATTCTATTGATATTCGGGCACTGGTCAACCGAGTCGCAAAACTCGAAGCTCGCGTAACCGTACTTGAAGGTGGTGTCGGCTGATGCCCGAATGGGTCAAAACACTCATCACTGTTCTCATAGCGGTGTTCGGTTCGTCCGGTTTCTGGGCATACATCGCCAAGCGAAACGAAAAAAAAGACGTCAAAACGCAAATGCTCATCGGTCTTGCGCACGACCGAATTTTGTTTCTGGGGATGCGATACGTTGAACGGGGATATATCACCCGTGATGAATATGAAAACCTCTATGAGTATTTGTATCAACCTTATGAAAAGATGGGCGGAAACGGCTCTGCCAAACGTGTGATGCAGGAAGTAAACAAGCTGCCGATTCATTCGCAGCAAGTTGAGCATAAAAAGGAGGGGTCACCATGCACAAAGCGATGTTGAGTCAGCCCATGGGCGGCAAGACTCAGGAAGAAATCGTGGAAACCCGCGAACGTGCAATTCGTGCGCTTCAAGATAGGGGCTACAAAGTCGTCAACACCCTGTTTACGGATGGGTGGTACAGCAAGGAGTACATGGAGGCGCGCGGCGTTGTGCAGATTCCGCTGTGTTTCCTTGCCAAGTCTCTGGAAAACATGAGTCTTTGTCATGCCGCTTATTTTTGTAGGGGTTGGGAACAGGCTCGCGGTTGTCGCATCGAACATGAAGCTGCAAAGAGCTACGGACTTGAAATCATTTATGAAGAATAATGAGGAATAAATTATGTTGAGCAATAAGGTTTACGACGTTCTGAAGTGGATTGCGATGTATCTTCTGCCTGCACTGGGCACGCTGTATTTCGCTCTGGCGGGCATTTGGAACTTTCCCTACGGTGAAGAGGTGGTTGGCACAATTACCGCCGTAGACACGTTTCTGGGCGTGATTCTGGGCATCAGCACGGCACAGTATAATAAGACACTCGATGGTGAATAATTGAAAACGAGGGAAGCGCTAATTGCTTCAACAGCGCTTCCCTCAAAATTTTAGAGGAGACGTTGACAATGCCTGAGCTTCCGGAGTATATTAAAGACCTGATTGGGGAAACATTGATGCAGGTTACCGACAAACTGAACCTTGGCAACTCCATACCGAATCGTGATTCCTTGGAAAGCGAGGAATTTATGTCTAATACGATTCGACGGCATGTCCGAATCAACGGAACGACCGTATGGATTACAGCAAAGACCGAACAGGAGTACATGGAAAAAGTTGTCCGACTTAGCGGCGGGAATGTGATGCCCGTGAGTAAGCCCAAGCATCCGTTTGGCGAGTATGCGCTTACTTGGCTGAATGTGTTCTCGCGTCCAAACGTAGAGCGGGTTACATCAGTTAGTTACGAGCAGCAGCTTAAGAACTACATTCTCCCCGTCTTAGGTGAGATGAATCTGGAGGACATTACCCCTGCGGATGTGCAGAAAATCTTCAACAACATGGGTAAGCGCATGAAGCAGGAGTCCAAGAATAAAGTAAAAATCGTCCTAAATCAAATTTTCAAAATGGCGATGAACGATGATATTATTGCGAAGAATCCTCTGGAAGCCCCCTCTATCCGAATCAAGGGTGAGAAGTCAACCCCTACAGTACCATACAGTGTAAACGAAATGCGGTATATGGCGGAACACCTGATTGATATTCAGAGTGGCATGGATAGAGCATGGCTGGCTATCTCTATCTCGCTTCCGCTGCGTCCCGAAGAGGTTTTGGGGTTGACGTGGGCTGATGTCGATGAAGTCAATGGGGTTTTCCATATTCGGAACACGGTCACGCATCCCGCTCGAAATGAGCCGGAGTTCAAGACATACACGAAGACCGCTGCGAGCATTCGAGACCTTGCTGTTTCAGAAGAACTCCTCAGCTGTCTGCCAGTTCGTGGAAAACCCAACGAATTCGTCATCGGCGGAAAGACTCCCCTGACCTACATGCAAGTCCGGCGGATGCGGGAGCGAATTCAGCGGGATATCCAGTTTGATGGAAGTATCACACCGAGGCGATTCCGGACAACAGTAGCAACGGATATTTCAGCACAGACCCATGACCTGAAGCTCGTCCAGAAAATGTTGGGACATTCCTCACCGCAGATGACCCTGAAGCACTATGATAAAGGTCGCAGCACGACGGTCGATGCGACTGATGCAATCGCTTCATGCTACGGATTAAAGCGAATGTGAGTTCTCGTCGTGCAGGCTTGGTGCAGAAAAATCCGCCTCAAACCCAGTAAAATCAAGGCTTTCCGGACTTGTTCGGTGTAGACTTGGTGCAGAAAAATAGGGATGAGGTCAGGAAAAACATCGAGACCGCAATGCGTTCTGCTTAAAAATGCAAAATTCCGCCCCAAAACACGAAAAAAGCCCTGCAAAATGCAAGGCTTATGGAGCTGATAACCAGATTTGAACTGGTGACCTCATCCTTACCAAGGATGCGCTCTACCAACTGAGCTATATCAGCATCCGTGTGCCGGCGAGTGAATCGCACTGACAACATTGATATAATAGCACACTTCTTCGGAAAATGCAAGAGGGAAAATGAAATTTTTTTCGGGAAATTTGCGAAAAATATCGCTTGCGGGAAAATCAGCAGATTTCAGCACGGAAAATCAGCGTTTTCGGTGGAAAAAATGCGTTCCAGCCTTGACAAAGTGAGCGTTTGCGCCTATCATTACATTTGTTAGATTCTCACTTTTTCAGGAGGAAATCACGATGGCTGATTTGACGATGGACAAACTGGTTGCGCTGTGCAAAAACCGCGGTCTGATTTTTGCCGGAAGCGAACTGTACGGCGGTTTGGCAAATACATGGGACTACGGCCCGCTCGGTGTGGAATTCAAGAACAACGTGAAAAAGGCGTGGTGGCAGAAATTTGTGCAGGAAAGCAAGTACAATGTGGGGCTTGACTGCGCAATTCTGATGAACCGCGAAGTGTGGGTGGCGTCGGGTCACGTCGGCGGCTTCAACGACCCGCTGATGGACTGCAAGGCGTGCAAGGCGCGCTACCGTGCAGACAAGCTGATTGAGGACTTCACCGGCGGCGCGGAAACCGGCGACGGCTGGACGAACGCTGAGCTGGAGAAGTACATTGCCGAGCACGACATCGTCTGCCCGAAGTGCGGCAAGAAGGATTTCACCGGCATCCGCCAGTTCAACCTGATGTTCAAGACCCACGCGGGCGTGATGGAAACGCCGGAGAACGAGATTTACCTGCGTCCCGAAACCGCGCAGGGCATCTTCGTCAACTTCGCCAACGTCATGCGCTCCATGCGCAAGAAGCTCCCGGCGGGCATCGCGCAGATTGGCAAGTCCTTCCGCAACGAAATTACCCCCGGCAACTTCATCTTCCGTGTCCGCGAATTTGAGCAGATGGAGCTGGAATTCTTCTGCAAGCCCGGCGAGGATTTGCAGTGGTTCGACTACTGGCGTTCGTTCTGCAAGCAGTGGCTGCTTTCGCTGGGCATCAAGGAGGACAGCCTGCGCCTGCGCGACCATGAGCCGGAGAAGCTGGCGTTCTACTCCAAGGCGACGACGGACTTCGAGTTCCTGTTCCCGTTCGGCTGGGGTGAACTCTGGGGCATCGCCGACCGCACGGATTACGACCTGACGCAGCATCAAAACCATTCCGGCAAGTCGCTGGAATACCTCGACCCGGTGACGAACGAGCGCTACATCCCCTACTGCATCGAGCCGTCGCTGGGCGTTGACCGCATGGTGCTGGCGTTCCTGTGCAATGCTTACGAGGAGCAGGAGCTGGAGGGCGGCGACGTGCGCACAGTGCTGCACCTGCATCCGGCGCTGGCGCCCTACAAGGCTGCCGTTCTGCCGCTGCAAAAGAACAAGCTGGGCGCGCTGGCGAGCGAAATCCACGCGGATTTGGCGAAGTATTTCCCGGTGGATTACGACGAGACGGGTTCGATTGGCAAGCGCTATCGCCGTCAGGACGAAATCGGCACGCCGTTCACGATTTGCGTGGACTTCGACACCGAAGCGACGCAGTCGGTCACGGTTCGCGACCGCGACACCATGCTGCAGGAGCGCGTGTCGCTGAAAGATCTGCGCAGCTACATTGAGGAGCGGATGCGCTTCTAATTTCGCCCGTTTCCCTCATAAACACGCGGACACTGTATGCAGTCGCGTTCAACTCAATCGCGCGAAAGGGTCAAGGGGCAGCGCCCCTTGGGTTCCCCCCATAAACACGCGAAAGCAGTATGAGAGCGTCACCAACTCAATCGCGCGAAAGGGTCAAGGGAGGAACTCCCTTGCGGGGTCAAGGGGCAGCGCCCCTTGGGTCTCCCCCCTCTACGGAAAGGAATAGACAAATGAAATATCTGCGGAAACTCATCGCCGCGTGTGCGCTGCTGGCGATGCTTTGCCCTGCGCTGGCGGAGGAAACGACCTACGAGCCGCTTCCTTGGCTGGACAGCACGGGCAGAAAACTCCTTGCCGCGCCGTATCTGCCGAATCCGGACTGCTATCTGCCCGATCAGGGCGGCTATCACGACGATTCGCTGGATATTCGCGTCGAAACGTCCTACTGGACGCAGGACATCGAGCGCGTTGATGAACCCGGCGAGGGCACGACGACCGTCATGGCGGTGTACGTCAAAATCACCGATCCGACGCAGATTCGCACTGCGCTGGCGTTCCCCTACCCGTCCAAGAACACCGTGCGCGTCGAACGCATGGCAAAGCAGAATAACGCCGTCCTCGCCATCAACGGCGACTACTTCATCTACCATTCTGAAGGAATCGTCTATCGCAACACCCACCGTCTGCGCGAACTGCCCCGCGAATACCGCGACACGATGATTATCGACACCGAGGGCGGTATGCACATCATTCAGGGCACGACGCATCAAAAATGGCAGGATTATCTGGAAAACGGCGGCACGGTCGCCCACACGTTCTGCTTCGGCCCCGGACTGGTGATTGACGGCGTTGTCCGCGACGAGTTCGACTCCCGCATGGACAACGGCCCCAAGACGCTGGCGCAGCGCATGATTTTCGGACAAATTACCCCGATGGAGTTCGTCATCCTTTGCACAGAAGGCCCGGAAAGCCAAAGCCCGAAATCCATCGGTTTTGACCTGTGGGGCGCGGCAAAGCTGGCGGGCGCGTTCGGCTTGCAGAACGCCTACAACCTCGATGGCGGTTCCTCCTGCACCGTGGTGCTGAACAACGAGAAGATTAACTCCCCCTCAAACCCGAAGCGCCGTGAGGTGGGCGACTGCATTTACTTCGCGACCCTGATTCCGAACGAGTAAGCAAATAAGCAAAGGCTGCGCATGGGCGACTGTGCGCAGCCTTTTGGGTAAGATGCTATGAAACAGACCGAACACACCGCGATTGTCCTCCGCTACGCCAATTACCGGGACAACGACCGAATGCTGACCCTCTTCAGCCCGACGAAGGGGCGCATTGAGGCGCTTGCCCGCGGATGCCGCAAACCGCGCTCCCCTATTCTCAACGCCAGCGAGCTGTTCGCCTTGGGCGATTTTGAGCTGTACGAGCGCGGCAATCACCTTACCCTCATCAGCGCGAACCTGATGGAGACGTTCTATCCCCTGCGCGCTGATTTCGACCGCCTGGCCGTCGGAACGTACCTCCTCGGCGTCGTCGAGAACGTCATCCAGCCCGGCGTCCCCGCGCAGGAAACCTTCATGCTCCTGCTGCACACGCTGTCGCGCCTGACCTTCTCCGAGCAGCCGTGGCGGCCGCTGCTGACCGGCTTTCTGCTGCACCTGTCGCAGAGCGAAGGATTTGTGCCGCGCCTGCACCACTGCGTCCACTGTCAGCGGCGGATTGCGGACGGCGAATCGACGTGGTTCGACCTGACCGAGGGCGGGCTGGTCTGCCGCGACTGCCGCCTGCCCGTTCATGTGCCGATTTCGGCGGCGCAGGTGAACTGGCTGCGGACGATGCTGACGACGGGTTCCGCCGGATGGGTGGATTCGCCAGAGATGATGGCGCCGTACCGCCTGATGCGGCAGTATATCGAGTTGCGGCTGGACAAGCCCGTGCGCAGTGCGGCGATGCTGCCCAAAGAATGATAGCGCAAAGATGGCTTCCAATCCCAAAGTCACGGGACTGGAAGCCGTCTTATTTTGCGATTTTACAGGTTCAGCAGCCTTCTTTGGAAGCCGCCGCAGAGTTCTTCCGCCGCCTCCACGCCATAGGACGCTTTCAGCTTCTCGAAGCACTCCCGCATCCGGCAGGGACGCGACGTCGTGTTGTGCGCGTCAGTCGCAATGCAGTCAATGTAGCCCTCATCAAGCATCTTGCGCGTCCAGCGGTCGGCGAAAAAGCCCTTCTTCATCAGCACCGTGTTCGCGTTCATCTGCATATACACGCCGTATTCCTCGCGCAGCTCACGGACGTGCTTGAAGTTGCGCATCGGGTCAAAGCGCTCCACATGCGCGAAGATGACCGTGAATCCCGCATTGCCAAAGAGCCGCGCTGCCTCGCACATGCGGCTGTACGGCACGTCGCCGGAGAACTCCACCAGCACTGTCCACGTTTCCGCCAATGACGGATAGTGACCCTCTTTGAGCAGATGCGGGCTGGCATCCGTGTAGAGGATTTCGCAGCCGGTATGCAGCGTCATGGGCAGCTGATTTTCGCTGCACCACTGCTGGGCTTGGGCGAAATGCGCAAGGTACTTTTCCGTCGGGAAAGGGGTAATGCCCGGTGTCGCATGGGAGGTGCATACGATGTCGGTGATGCCCTCGTCCACGGCGCGCAGAATCATCTTCTGCGTGTCCTCCCACGTTTGCGCGCCGTCGTCTACGCCGTAGATGAGATGGTGATGAATGTCAACGAACATGATATCGCTTTTCCTGATTTTAATGAATTTATAAAATGCGCAAGCAGATGGCGCAGGTGAATCTGGAAATCGTATTATGCCATTACGCCTTGGCTTGGTTGTCCTTGTCGTCGTGCTTGTAGTAGCCTTTCGTGTAGTGGCTGTAATAGTTTTTGTTGTAATATCGCTTTGCACTCAGCGCGTTGAAGTTGACTTTGTTGATGATGCAGCCCAGCACCGGCGTACCGGATTTTTCCATCTGCCGTTTGCATTCCGCCACTTCGCGCAGGCGGGTGTGGTTATACTCCAGCACCAGCACGCTGCCGTCGCAGAAGGCCGCGATTTCCGCCGCGTCAATCACCATGCCAACCGGCGGCGCGTCCACAATCACCATGTCGAAGGACTGTGCCAGCGCCTCCAGCATCTGCTCAAAGTACGACGAGTCAATCAGGTTGATGGGATTCACCACGTCGCGCCCCGCCGGAATCAGGCACATGCCGTACACATCCGACTCGTAGACAACATCGTTCAGGTCGCACTGCCCGGCGAGGAAATGCGCCAAGCCCAGCCCTTCGCCTTCCAGCTCCAGCTTATAGCGCTGCACCATGAAGGAGCGGCGCATATCCGCGTCCACCAGCACAACGTGGCGGCCGCGGCGCGCCATGTTTTCAGCGATGTGCATGGTCATCCAGCTCTTGCCCTCGCTCTGGGAGTTGCTGGTGATCACAATTTTGCGCTTATCCGTGCCGATGAAGGCAAGGTTCGTGCAGATGGAGTTCAGCGCCTCTTCTCCCGCATAATCAAGGGGATAGTGCTGATGAATGATTGCCTTCTTCATGGTTTACTTCCCCTCCTTGCCGTTCTTATGCTCGCGGGACAAATCATAGCTCTGCACAGGCATCATGCCGATGGTTGCCAGACCCAGCTGCTTCTCCAGCTTGTCAGCGTTGCGGACGCGGTCATCCGCAAGGAACTGCACGACCACGATGCCGCACATCAGCAGCAGACCCAGCAGAAAGCCAAGCACCGTGTTCTTCATCGTGCTGGGCGAATAGGGGCGCGTGGGCAGCTGCGGCTCTTCAAAGATGGTGGGCATATCCATGTCCATCTTTGCGGCGATAAACTCGCGTGCCACCTGCACATACGTCAGCGCCATGTCCGCAGCTTCCTGCGGATCATCGCTCTGCACCGTCACCTTCAAAATTCGCGTGTTGGACGGGTTTTCCACGGAAATCATTTTTCCCATCTGTGCATAGGTGTAATCGAGGTTCAGGCGGCGCTTGACCATCTCGTGCACATGCCAGTTGTCAAATACCTGCACATAGTCCGACGCCAGCGAACTGCTCAGCTGAATCTGCGACAGATTGAGGGAGGTGCCGCTGCTGTTGAGCACATACAGCTTTGCCGACGCCTGATACATGGGCGTCATAAAGAATTTCGTCACGCAGAAGGCAATAATCGCGCCCAGCAGTGCCGCAACGATGATGAACTTCGCCTTATCCAGCAGGCGGTAGAACAGTTCTGCCAAATCAATGGTTGTTTCTTCCTGTTCCACCTGATGCTGCGAAATCGCCTGATGTTCAGAAGCCATGGTGTCCTCCTCTTGTCCTTTCAAGAAAGTGCTTGAAGTACGTTAGTTTCCGGCTGCCTCCGTGTAGAAGGTCTTCAGCGTCCAGTTGAGTGCCTCGTTCTCGTAGAGGTCAAAGTGGATGTGCTCGTCACTGCCCAGCGAGTGCACGCCGTTCAGCGTCTCCACGTCCAGCACTTCGTAGTCCATCACGCGATTTGCCAGCAGCGCCAGATTGTCGATGCTCACGTTTGACATCAGGTAGTGGTCGGTTGTGTCGGTAATCGCCGTACCGGTCGCATCGTCAGTGGTAAAGCCGAAGCCGGAATCCAGCGTTGTCGTCCGGTCGAAAATCATGCCCATTTCGTTCAGCAGCGTGTTGACGTAATTCACGTTCGCGCGAATCTTCTCCTCCAGCAGCGTTTCGAGGCTGTTCAAATAGATGCGCTGGCGTGCCATGCGGGCTTCATTCGTCGGTTCGGCGGTATCATAGCGGGTGCGGGTGAAGTATTCTGCCTGCATCCCGGTCAGCTTGATGGTCTCGCCGCCCTTGAGCGTAGGGTCAAGGGCAAGCAGGTCATCGTTGGGAATCGTGACGGTCACCCCGCCGACCAGCTCATTAAGCTTGTTGATGCCGGAGATATCCATGCTGATGTAATAGTCAATCTCCGCGCCGTCATCCGCCTTCTCGATGCCCAGCAGCTTTTCCACTGCCCAGATGGTGTTTTGATTGTTCTCCTCGCGCGTCCGGCCGTAGGCGTGCGCCAGGCACAGCTGCAGGCGGCGCGTCCCCGCGTCCTTGCCGTTGGTCGCAACAAGCTTGATGGGGGTCATCGTGTCGCGGTCAAACTGCAATTGGTGAATCTGCTGATTCTTATGGTCAATCACCAGCAGCAAAAGAAAGTCCGACTGCCCACCGAGGTGATACTGGCTCGGCTCTTCCTCAATCTGACCATTTGCGTAGTGGTCATAGCCGATGAGCAGAATTGTCGTCAATTCCGACGAAGGGTGCGCAAGGTACTCCTTGCCGTTCTCCGTCCGCGACGGAAGGAAACTGAAATTGTCCGCCATTGCCGTACCGCAGAGGATCAGCAGTGCCAGCGCCATTGTCAGCAGACAAACCACCTTTTTCCGCAACGCCATTGTCCGTTTCATTCCTTTCCAGATAGGACAGCAGGGGCGGCTGATGTTTCTCCCTCCCCTGTATGCGAGCTTCTGTTTCTTTTGGTCATCGTCAGGATGACACACAATATAGTATACGACAAGTGTGATGATTTGTCAAACGGAAAGTACCACAAAATGACTTTTTCGCGCCGAAATTGCCCATCGAAAGGACTTTCATGAAGAAACAACCTCATCCGCGATAAAGCTGCTTGGACAAAATCAAAACGCTTTACGCTCCTGCGCCGGAAAAAGCATGCTAATTTTTAATTGTTTATTTCCAATTAGAATCAGTCTTTTTCCGCCAGCCTATCAAAGCCCTCCCCCAGCGCCTCATGCGCTTCGGTGATGAACATAAACGCCCGGTCATCCTCTTTCCGCACAATCTCCTTAAACCGCGCAACCTCCTGCGGCGGCAGGACGCACAGCAGCACGGGGCGTTCCTTGCCCGAATACGCCCCACGCGCCGACAGCTGCGTGGCTCCTCTGTCCATGTCGTGCAGCACCTGATGCGAAATCTCCGCCCACTTGTCACTCATCACAAAGCACGCTTTGTTCTTCGACAAGCCCAGCATCACCATGTCAATCACTTTGCCGTTGATGAAAATACATACCAGCGCAAACAGCGCTTCGGTCGTGCCGATGCAGACGGCGGCAAAAATCACCACAACGCAGTCGATAATCATCAGAAACATACCGGTCGAAATAAAAGGCAGCTTTTGATGCACCATTTTCGCCAGCATATCCGTGCCGCCGGTCGTCGCGCCGCCACGGAGAATCAGTCCCAAGCCGACGCCCATCAGCGCACCGCCGAAAATCGCGCCAAGCATGGGGTCGCTCGTCAGCGGCTGCAGTTTCAGAATATCAATCGCCAGGGAAAACAGCACCGTCGCCACCAGCGAGCGGACAACGAACACATGCCCCATGCTGCGATAGCCCATGATAAACAGCGGGATATTCAGCACCAGCGCAGTTGTGCCGATGGGGAACTGGAAGAGGTAGTTCAAAATCATGCCGACGCCAGTCAAGCCGCCGGGCGCGATGTTGCAGGGCGTGAGAAACAGCGGATACGCCGCGCCGCCGATGATGCAGCCCAGCACAATTTGCGTCCACACGATGGCCTGCTCGTGCTGAAGAACCGTTTTCCAATTCCATTGCTTGTTCATGGTGATTTCTGCTCCTTTGTTGTTTGCGTACTCATGTGCTGCCGATGCTCATGCCCAGTGCGCGGTCGATGCGTTTCATAGCCTGCGCCGTCACTGTGCCCAGATAGCGAGTCAGGCGTGTTTTCTCCAGCGTCCGAACCTGCTCGGTCAGGACGATGGAATCCTCCTTCAAGCCGCTTTCTTCCCGCGTCAGCAGCACATGCACGGGAAGCTGCGGCTTTTTTCTGCGCGTCGTGACCGCCACGACGATGACGGTCGGGGAATATCGGTTGCCGCGGTCATTCTGGATGATGACGACCGGGCGGATGCCCCCTTGCTCCGACCCAATCACCGGGTCAAGGTTCGCCTGGTATACGTCGCCACGTTTCATGATGTCACACTCCGTCCGGGATGTCAAGGCAAAAGCGGCATTTTTCTGCCGCCGCCTTTTGATTTTTTCATAGAAGCCGGTATTCCGGCTGCTTTCAGCATATGATTTCCCGGATTTCGGTGTGTAATACGGTGATTAGGGCACTTTCGGGGTCATGTCCATGCGGTTCAGCGCGATTTGCCGCTGCTTGCAGTCCGGCAGACAGCTTGCCACCAGCGCCCAGAACCGCGCCGAGTGGTCAGGATAAATCAGGTGACACAGTTCGTGCACCACGACGTATTCAATCATACTTTCGTCGGCACCGCCAAGGCGCGTGTTGAACGTCAGGCGTTGCGTCTGCTTTCGGCAGCTGCCCCAGCGGCTCGTCATTTCCCGCAGGGTAACGTGCGTGATGCGCACATGCAGGGTACTCGCCCACTTTGCAATATCGCGCTCAATTTCGCGAATCAGCCGCTCATTGCGCATTTCGACAAACGCCGCGCCTGACGGCACATCTTTCCCCAGCGTCACCCACGCGCCCATCAGCCGATGCACCTCACCCGGCGTGAACGTCGGCGGATTTTTCACCGCACCGACATGCGCTTGCAGCCACTCCTGCTGATTTTCCAGAAAGCGGCGGATGTCCGCTTCCCGCGACCGCTTCGGCACAGACAGCATCGCATACGGGCTGTCCGGGCGGCTGCGCAGGATGAAGCGCCGGCAGTTCTCCCGCTCGGTGATTTGCACCGCAATGCCGCGGATGGTCAGCATCCTTGTTTTCATGCTTCTCTCATTTCCTTCATTTTTCCGTCTCGGACATTTTCTGCGCGCCCGTTCGACGATTCTGCTCGTCCCCAATCGCTATACTCAAAGGCGAAAGGAGACGATGCCGATTGCGCGCAAGCGGGTTTTTGTTCCTCTTGGAGCAGGGATTGTGCGGCATTTGCCTGATGTCGGCGCTGTCCGCCGCGCTCGGTCTGCCGCGCGTGAACCGCGGGCGAAGGCTGCTATTCGCCATTCTCTACGCCGGATTCACCCTGCTGTCGCTCTCCGTTCCGCCACTGCTGCAGGTGGTGATGGTTCTGCCGCTGACGGGGCTGCTCGCGCTCATCGGGCGATTTCCCGCGCGGCGGACGCTGCCCTTCTGCCTGACAATGCTGATGATGCAATGGGGCTGCGCTGGACTATCGGCGCTGCTGCCGCTGCCGGGTGCTGTCCAAACGGCGCTGACGTGCACGCTGCTGCTCCTGCTGCGCCGCCTGACGCGCTTGGAACACGGCAAACGCCGCTTCGTGCGCGTCCGCATCCGCTGCGGCAACTGCGAATCCGCCGTGACTGCGCTCGTTGATTCCGGCAACCTGCTCTGCGACCCGCTCTCCGGCGACCCAGTGCTCATCCTGCCGCGAAATACTTTCCGCCGCCTGACACACTTGCCGGAGGACAGCACGCTGCTGCCCGGAATGCGCCTGCTCCGTGCCCGAACCGCATCGGGCATCACGCTGATGATAGTTCTCCGTCCAGATGGCATTTTCCTGCTTTCAGGCTGGAAAGAGACGGCGCTTCGCGGGCTGATTGGCTGCGCGCTGTCGGGCGGCGGAGTGCATCAGCCGGTGATGCCGGAAAGCATGGTGTCCGCAATTCTATGCAAATAGGAGGAATTCAATATGTCCACCTTGTGTTCTGTCGTTTCCGCCGCGTCCGCGCAGCTTTCCGCTCTGCTGAGCAGCCTTGCGCCGCGCGAAATTTACTACATCGGCGGCCCTGAACCCCTGCCTGCCCCGCTGACACCGGCAGAGGAACAGTCGCTCCTTGCCCGGCTCGACACCGACGGCGCTGCCGTCCGCACGACGCTGATTGAACACAATCTCCGCCTCGTTGTCTTTATCGCCCGGAAGTTCGACAACACCGGCATCATGCTGGAGGATCTCATTTCCATCGGCACGATCGGGCTGATTAAAGCCGTCAACACTTTCGACCCGTCGAAGAAAATCAAGCTCGCCACCTACGCCAGCCGCTGCATCGAGAACGAAGTGCTGATGTTCCTGCGCCGCCACAGCCGCACGCGCATGGAAGTTTCGCTGGACGAACCGCTGAAAACCGACTGGGACGGCAACGAGCTGCTGCTTTCTGACGTTCTCGGCACTGACCCGGACATGGTTTCGCGCGGCATCGAGGAAAGCGCCGAGCGGCAGATGCTTTTCGCTGCCCTTTCGCACCTTTCCCCGCGTGAACAGCAAATTATGGATTTGCGCTTCGGTCTGCACGGTCATCCCGAAATGACGCAGAAGGAAGTGGCGGACATTCTCGGCATTTCGCAGAGCTACATCAGCCGCCTCGAAAAGCGGATTCTGCATCGGCTGCATGGGGAGCTGGTGAGAGAAGAAGGATATGCCTGATTTTAGCGTGCATCGCCGAAAAAGCACTACTTTCGCCTAAGTGATTAGCCACCGCCGCAAATTGCCATACTGTGGATACTTCACATGCAAGGAGGACGCAGATCATGGCATGGGGCAAGGTCGATTTATGCGGGCTGGACACCAGCAAGCTGCCCGTTCTCACGCCGCAGCGGATGCAGGAGCTCTACCCGCTGGTACATAGCGGCGACAAGGCGGCGCGCGACGAGTTCATACAGGGGAATCTGCGGCTGGTGCTGTCCGTCATCCAGCGCTTTTCCGGGCGCGGCGAAAACGTCGATGACCTCTTTCAAGTCGGGTGCATCGGGCTGATGAAGGCGCTGGACAACTTCGACGTGTCGCAGAACGTCCGCTTTTCGACCTACGCCGTGCCGATGGTCATTGGCGAAATCCGCCGCTACCTGCGCGACAACAACGCCATCCGCGTCAGCCGCTCCATGCGCGACACGGCGTACAAAGCCCTTCGTGCGCGCGACCGCCTGCAAACGGAGCTTTCCCGCGAGCCCACCGTCGAGGAAATTGCCGCCGACATGCACATCGACCGCATGGACGTCGTGCTGGCGCTGGAAGCGATTCAAGACCCGGTAAGCCTGTTCGAGCCGGTTTGCAGCGACGGCAGCGACGCGCTGTGCATCGTTGATCAGGTGAAGGACGAGCGCGTGCGGGACGAGGATTGGGTGCAGGACATTGCGATTTCGGACGCGATGGGACATCTGAACGATCGGGAGAAGAAGATCCTGCGGATGCGCTTCTTTGAGGGGCGGACGCAGATGGAAGTGGCTGGGGAGATTGGGATTAGTCAGGCGCAGGTGTCGCGGTTGGAGAAGCACGCGCTGATGAATATGAGGAAGCATCTGGGGGAATGAGTGCAGTGGGAAAATTTACCGTGCGTTTGCACATTGCCGCGTCAAAGGGGCGCGACCAGACTGCCTGTCTTTTTCCCCCACAACAAAACCGGGGCGGAACATTCATCGTGTTCCGTCCCGGTTTTCGATTGCCCAGTTGTTACTGCTTTACATTATCAATGACTTCCAGCGTCACTTCGAGGTCGATGTACTCGCCGTCGGGTATGTCGTCGCTGCCGGTCAGATCAGTGATGCCCGGCACGCGGTAGACCTTAATCTTCAGCACGTCGCCCGCCTTGCAGTCCGCAACCTGCGCTGCCAGCTCGGTGGTCGAGGTAATCACGTTGTCGTTCACATCCACAATGATGTCGCCGACCTGCATTCCCGCTTTTTCCGCCGGGCTGTTCTCTTCCACGTTCACAACGTAAACGCCCTTCGGAATCTGACCGTTCTGCAGTGCGCGGCTGTTGGCGAGGTTGCTCATGGTGATGCCCATGCGGGGCTTGCCGACGAGCGTGCTGTCGGTGTTGCTATCCGCCTTGTTGTCATCGCTGTTATCCAGCGCTTCGGGCGCGGTGAAGGTGATTTCGCCGGAGAGCACCTTGTTAATCAGGGGCTTGGCGGAGTTAATCGGGATGCACATGCCGATGCCCTCGACGGTGCTGCCGGAGTAGTACGAGCCGGTGTACTTCAGCGTCGGGATGCCCATCAGTTCGCCATTCACATTGAACATGCCGCCGCCGGAGTTGCCGGAGTTAATCGCGGCGTCCACCTGAATCATGGCGTTGGTGATGGTGGACTTGCGGCCATACTTGTCGTAGGATTCGGACTCAATCGCGCGGTTCAGGGCGCTGACGACGCCGACCGTCGTGGTCTTGGTGAAGCCCAGCGGGTTGCCGATGTTGATCGCCCAGTCGCCGACCTGCAGGGTGTCGCTGTCGCCCAGCGTGACCGCCGGCAGGTCAAGGCCCGTCGCGTACACAATGGCGATATCCAGCGATTCGTCATACGCAACAAGCGTCGCGGCGTACTCGTCGGTGTTGCCGCTGTCATCCGTCACGGTCACACGCAGGCTGCTTGCGTCCTCCACAACGTGGTAATTCGTCAGCACGAAGCCCTGACCGATAACCACGCCAGAGCCGGTAGCCGCCAGCTCCTCGCGCTCCTCAATCTGCTGATCATTGTTGCGGCCGTTGCCATAGCCGAAGCCATAGCCAAAATAGAAGTTGTTGCCATAGCTGCCATAGCGCACGGTCTGATAGTTGCTCACGCCGACCACGCTGTTACGCACCTGCTGCACTGCCGCGGTGAACGGGCTGGTAACAACCGTCGTTGTCGAGTTCGCCGCCGTGACGGCTTCTGCCGCCGCCGACGTGTTCTGCGCCGCCATCGTCGCGCCCGCGCCAATCATTGCGCAGGTCAAGCCCAGTGCAATACAGCCCATCATTTTCCGGAATTTCATAACTGCTGTACCTCCTTCAGGTTCAAAAAATCGAGTTTCATGCCGCCGTTCGCATTTTCGGCGTCCAGTCAGTCTTTCCAACTGGCTATGCTTTTATTATATCCGCCTTTTTTGTCTTTGTCATGAACGATTTTTGAACATTCAGTGGAATTTCGTGAACTTTGCGTGATTGCAGGAGGCAGATGAAAAGTGATGAAGTCTCCCCTGCTCCTTCCGCGCGTTTATCCACAGGTTACTCACACAATACATAATCCATCAAAAACTCCCCCGCCCACATCACGTCGCCATCCAGCGTATTCTTCGCTTCTCCATCAAAGAAGAACCGCACCCGCCGTACCGGATACCGCTGCACCAGTGCGCCCGTCAGCTGATACGCCATCATGCGCTGATTCAGCCTGCTTGTGCGAATCGCATCCGCCATATGCGCCGAGAAATTCACCAGTACCGTATCGTCCGCAATCGCGACGCCTAACACATCATCTTCCGTCAGGCCCGCCGGGAAGCCCTCCGTCGCCAGCACAGCCGTCAGCAGTGCGCGCGGCGAGCAGGCCTCTGATGCCGGGAGATTCAGCCTTCCTTGGCGCAGCTTTTCGCCGTTCGAGAGATAACAGACTGCTTCGTCAGTCAGCAAGCCGCCGAAATTCGCGCGCGTCATCATGCCGCCGGGCAGGACAATCGTACCGTGGATGGTGGAATACAAGCTGGTCAGCGCGGAATCGCCAACGCGGTAGACAACCTGTTCCAGCGAGGGAATGTAGGACGTGAGCGTCATCGTCAGGGCAGCGAAGAAGCACACCGGGTCGATACCCGCGCCGGAAATTCTCTGAAGCGCATCGGGGACAAGGTTAATGGCGGCGGACTGGCGGCCGCTGGAGAGCGTCGTGACTTCCGGCGCCATCAGGAGCATCGTGCGCAGGTCGGGCATATCCGGGATGTTCGCGGCATCATTCGCCCCGGCGGAGAGCGCATCCAGCAGACCATAAACCAGCTGCTGGGCGTTCTGACCATCGAAGGAAAGCTGCCTGACTTCACAGGTGATGCCGCTGCCGCTTTTCAGGGGAAAATACAGCACGGCTGCGCTGCTCAGCGGGGTCTGCGCCGCAATGCCGCCCGCGCCCGTGCGCTGCGCGACGAGCTGCTCCCAGCGGGTGACGAGGTTCTCCCCTTCCGCGAAGGAAAGCGCCCCCAGGGGCAGCAGATTCTGCACATCCATCGCGACCGGATTGCCCGCGACGAGGATATTGACGAACCGCACATCCGGCAGCGCGCAGAGCGTGGTTGCGATAGACAGACACACCGTGTACAGCTCGTGGATGCCCATTTGCAGCGCGGCGGAGGACAGATCGACCGTGCAGACGTGTCCGGCAGTTGTGACGGCGCTCCCTTGCGCAAGCGACACATTGCCATAGTCCTTCAGCGGCACGGCGCTCCCGTCGCCCTCCTCCTGCAAGAGCAGCTGCAGCACCGCTTCAGCGGGCATCTGGTCGTAGCGCAGCGCCGCCGTGCGCCAGAAGCAGAGCATCGTCTGCCCGTTTTTCGCGGGGAGGTAGAGGGCGACATCGCGCTCATAATCCAAGCCGGTATCATCCGTCGGCGCGGCGTAGGGGGCAGATGGCGGCGGCAGCGTCTCGGCGGGCGCCAAGCTGCTTTCGCGGCTGCAAGAAGTAAGTGTCAGCAGCAGCGCCATCATCAGCGCCATCAGGCGAAACTTGCTTTTTTTCATGGCGTTCCCTCCACAATTGCGGTCAGCTGGCTCATGCTGATGCACCACAGTCCGCCCATTTTCATCAGGTGGACGCTTCGCCCCGTAAACTTCTGCGATACGCCGTCCGCTAATCTCGTTCCGCTGACGGTGAAAACCGCCCGCGTGCCGGAGGCGCTGCCGCCGGAGAAGTCAAACGCAGTCAGCGCGGGATATTCCGTCCATTTGGATGCGAACGCTTCATATTCCATGCGCGCTTCGCCGGTGTCCGGGTCGCTTTGCGCAAGATAGCGGTAGAGGCGGCGGATATCGCGCTGCTGGATGCAGGTCAGGATCGTCCGCATCGTGCCGGAAGCGGTCAGCAGCAGCGATTCATCCCGCCGAAGCGGATCGGCGAGCGCGTCGTCCGCCGCGTTCAGCGTATAGTATTTTTGCCGCAGCCGCATGGAATCCGTCGTTTCGCCGCGCTGCTCCAAGAGAATAACGACCTGCTGGGCAGTCGTGTTTTCCGTCACCGTCGCGGCAATCGCCTGCATCGCCAGCCTCCGGCGGAGCGGTACTTCCTGCGCCCACGCCGTGTCCGACCGCCAGTTGCTCGGCTCGTCCGAATAGCCGTTCATCAGCTGATACGACAGGGTGACGAAGAGCATTTTGCCCTGCCGGGAGGTCGAAATCACGCGCGTACCTGCCGGGAACAATCCGCGCAGCGCGGGCGCATTCAGGCTCGGCCCTTCCAGCAGCAGCCGCAGCAGCGCCGTCTCATACGGCTCATTCGGCAATCGCGAAACCGTCCGCCGCTCCGCCGCCAGCATTGGTTCGTCGCCATAGCGATACCAGATGAGGGCGGATGTGTCTGTCGCTGCCGCATCGTCGCCATCCGCGCGGGGGATTTCGTCCTCCTGCGGCGCGGCGGTCACGGAGAGCGCTTCCATCGAATTTCCGGACGGTGTACAGGCCGTCAGCGTCATCATCAGCAGGAGCAGAAGCAAAGTCAGCCGAAGTCGCTTCATGCCTTTTCACCTCGCTTTGCATCCATCGGCAGGGTGACGGTGAACGTCGCGCCCTGCCCCGGCTTGGATGACACGCTGACCGTGCCGCCGTGCATCGCCGCTAACTGCCGGACGATGGAAAGCCCCAGCCCCGTTCCGCCCGTCGCGCGGGAACGCGCCTTATCGACGCGGTAGAAGCGCTCGAAAATGTGCTTCTGGTCTTCCTCCGGGATGCCGATGCCGTCGTCTGTGACGGCGAACAGCACGTTTGCGCCGCTTTGCGCAAGCCGCACGGCGATATGCCCGTTTTCCGGCGTGTACTTGATGGCATTGTCTGTCAAGTTGTAGAAGATCTGCATCAGCTTGCCTGAATCGCCGTCGAGGGTGATGCCGGGCGCAATGTCTGCGGTAAGCGTCTGTCCCTTCTGCTCGGCGGCGATTTGCAGTGTATGCACGGTTTCCTCCGTCAGTGCGGACAAATCTACTTTTGTCACGCGCAGGGGGGACGAGTGGCTGTCCATCTGCGTCAGCGTCAGCAGGTCCGTGATGATGCCGCTCAAGCGGTCGATTTCGTGGTTGATGTCCTGCATGAACTCCGTGCGCAGCTCCTGCGGCATATCCGGCTGATAGAGCATGTTTTCCAGCAGCAGCTTCATTGTCGCCAAGGGGGTTTTCAGTTCATGCGAGGCGTTGGCGACGAACTGACTGCGGCTCTTGTCGAGGTGCTCAATCTGCTCCGCCATCGCGTTGTAGCTTTCCGCCAGCTCCTTGAGCTCGCCGGATGTGCGGACGTTCACACGCGCGGACAGGTCGCCCTTGCCCATGCGGCGAATTGTCTGCGTCAGCGCCTTGACCGGGCGGGTGAGCATCCCCGACAGCATCAGCGCCGCCGCCATGGCCGCGCCCGCGACAATCAGGAACACCGTCATCAGCTGCCTTTTGACCGTTTCCAGCGCGCTTTGCAGCTCATCCACCGGCAGGGACAGCACGAGTGCGCCCAGCGTCTCGCCGCTTTGCTCCATCGCGGCAGACGCAACCGCCACATACGACACACCCGATTCCGAATCGACGCGGTGAATGCCGAACGCGGATTTCTCCCCGTGCAGGAGGACGGCGACCGTCTCCGGGATACTGAGCCGCTGCCCGCTCCTTGCGCCGAAGGTATCCGCCTGCACCTTGCCGTCCATATCCACCGCCAGCAGCCGCCCGCCGAGTTCACCTGCCTGCGCGGTCAGGAGTTCGGACAGGCTATCCATCTGCGCCGACGCCAAAAAAGGCGCAGCCGACGAAGCCAGCTGCTCCAGAGAGCGGGTGGCCTGACGGGTGCGCTGCTGATATAAGGTGCTGCTGACCATACCAGTCAGGATAGATGCCATGATGGCGAAGGAAGCGCCGATGACCACCAGAAACGTGAGCATCAGCTTCCAGCGCAGCGACATTGCGCCGCGCACGAGCGCCGCAAGCGGCTTAGTCCTTGTCGGTGAAATAGTAGCCCACCTTCCATTTCGTGAAGATAAACTCCGGTTCATCGGGGTTGCGCTCAATCTTCTCGCGCAGGCGGCGGATGTGCACATCCACCGTGCGCGCGTCGCCGGTATAATCGTCGTATTTCCACACGGCTTCCAGCATCTCCTTGCGGGAGAACGGGCGGCCGCGGTTGGTGATGAACATTTGCAGGAGATCAAATTCCTTCGCGGTCAGGCGTACTTCCTCTCCGCCGAGGGTGACGGTGCGCTTGACAAGGTTGACCTCCATATCATGCACGCGGATGATTTTCTGCTCCTGCACGACGTGTCCCCCGGCGCGGCGCAGCACGGTGCGAATCCGCGCGCGCACCTCCAGAATGTTGAACGGCTTGGTCATGTAGTCGTCCGCGCCGTATTCCAGACCGAGGATTTTGTCCATGTCCTCGCCCTTGGCGGTCAGCATGATAATCGGCACACTGGATGTTTCGCGGATGCGCTGGCAGACGCTGAGTCCGTCCACCTTTGGCAGCATCACGTCCAGCAGCACAAGATCATACACCCCGGAAAAGAATTTGTCCAGCGCTTCCTGACCATCCACGGCGGTATCGGTTTCGTAGCCGTCCTGTTCAAGCGTATATTTCAAGCCTTTCAAAATAAGCGGCTCATCGTCCACCAGCAGAATGCGTTTTCCCATGATGGTTCACCTCAGTATAATTTGCCGCGATCGGCTGCTCGTTTATTGTACCCTGAATTGTGAAAAAAATCAAGTCAAATTGCAATCAAATTGTCATAGTTTTTGGAGAAAGGACACGAAAAAAACGCGGCTGACAGGCGGAAATGACTGTCTGCTGCGTATCAGATGGGTGTGCCTCACTCCGTCAATAATTCCGTTATACTAATTCGATTCTAAAACATGGCATCGAGCATAGCAGATTTTTCGTTCTGGCAAAGCTGAGTGAAGCGAGGCGTACTGGAGGTACGCGCGAGCGGAACGAAGCAAAGCCAGGGCGAAAAAGATGCTGTGCGAATGACATGGTTTAGATGAGAATTAGTATTAATTGTTCCTCGTACACCTTGAAGTCTGCCGCGTCCCAGTCCTCCGCAAGGGCGAACACCGCGTCCATCACGCAGTCCGCCATCTTGCCGCGATGCCCGCAGACCTGCAGCAATGCAATCAAACGCATTTTCGCCTGCCGCACATCCTCCGGCGCGTCGTCCAAGCGTCGCAGGTCGTAATCTGCGTTCTTCCCGCAGGGGCTTGCGCACGTCGCGCAGTTCGGGCTGACCTCAAACTTGTTTTGCTGGATGCGCTCGTTGAGGGCAATCAGCTGCTCCGGCGTCGCGGAAACAGCATCGTCCGAGAGGTGCAATCCAGCGAGAATCAGACCGGGCGTCGTCTCCGTCGGCGGACGAGTCGTGCAGGTGCGCGCCAAGCCGATGACACTGCCCAGCAGCATCCGGCGAAGTGTCTGCAAATCCGCCATTACTTCTTGAATCCTTCCGGGAAAACGACTGTCAGCACCCACTTGAACGCTTCGGGCGCGGACACAGCGTGCGGCACGTTCGCGGGCATCACCAGCGCTTCACCCGGATGCACAAGGTGATCCTCGCCATCCACGGTGAAGCAGCCTGTGCCTTCCAGCACCTGCACCATGGCGTCACCGGTGGATTCGTGGGTGCTGATTTCGGTGCCCTTGTCGAACGCGAACAGGGTGATGCTGACCGCCTTGTTCTGCGCAAGCGTACGGGAGACAATCTGCCCCGGCATAACGTTCACAAGCGCCGTCAGTGCCTGCACCTTTTGATGGTCGATATTGCTGATATACATGTTTTTCCTCCAATAATGTTCGTTGGGAGCTAAGGCACCACCGCACAATTCGGCGGCGCGTCTGGCGATGTCTTTTCCGCCATCTGCGGCATGCAAATTCCTCGATTTACCTCCAGTAAACCTTCGAAATTTGCATTTGCATCTGACGAAAAATCCATTCCCCAGCCGACCACCTCATTTGTGCGGTGTTACCTTAATTGCAGTATGCCACGAATGATTCGAAAGTACAACAGCAGGTTACGCCTGTTTCGCCCTCCACGCCGTAAACGCATCCGCCAGCCGCGCAAATTCCGCCAGCGTCAGCTTTTCGCCGCGGATTCGCTCATCCAGCCCGGCAGTCTGCATCAGCGACGCAGCGTCTGCGCGCTCCATGTGGAACGCGGCGCACAAACCGTTCGTCATCGTCTTGCGGCGAAGTGCGAACGCCGCCTGCGCCACGCGGAAGAAGTCAGCTTCCTCCTGCACCTGTACCGCCGGCGTTTCCCGCCACGGCAGGACGATAAACGCGCTGTCCACCTTCGGCACGGGCGTAAAGCACTTTGCCGGTACATCCATGGCCAGATACGGGTCGCAGTAGAACTGGCTGCGAACGCTGAGCATCCCCCAGCCGTCGTCACCGGGCTGCGCCAGCACCTTGTCCGCCACTTCCTTCTGCACCATCAGCGCCATCCGCCGAATCGGAATCGGGCTGGCAAGCAGCATGGTCAGCAGCGGGGTGGTGATATAATACGGGATATTCGCGACGACAGAGAGCGGCTTGCGCAGGTCTTTCGTCACGTCGGCGAGGTTGAGCGTCATCACGTCGCCCTGCACGAGGGTGAAATTATCGCGTTCAGCGAGGAACGCCGTCAGTAGCGGAATCAGGCGTTCATCCAGCTCGATGGAGAGGACATGGTGTGCCGCCTCGCAGAGGTATTTGGTCATGCTGCCCGCGCCGGGGCCGATTTCCAGCACATCATCGTCCTTGGTGATTTCGCTGGATGCCACCAGCGCGGCGAGAAGATCCTCGTCATAAATAAAGTTCTGCCCCAAGCCCTGCTTGTAGCGGAGATTGCTGTCGTGAATGCGTTCCTTGGTCTTGCTCATGCGATGCTCCTTCCGGATGGATAAATCCGCTGACATTATACCATAGGGCGTTTACGGAAAGCAAGGGGAATCCGTCTTCTCCTTTTTTCTTTTCGGACTTTTTGCGGCAGGCGATTATTTTAGAGTGTGTTTCTAAATTCGCCCGGCAGCATTTTCGGCATCTTTTCTTGCAATTCAAGGATGAAAACTGAAGGTTTACTGGAGGTAACTCGATATTTCTGCAAGAAGCAGATAACGCAGGCGAATCTGGAAATAGTATCATACGCATTCCTTTCCCCTGAATTGCAAAGAGGCTGTGAGCGGAAATTTGCTCACAGCCTCTTGCTTTTTTTCATGTGGTCTTCGGATGAACATCGCATTGGAAACCGAAAACGGTTATTTTACGGCGTTCACCAGCGCGACGCAGGCTTCGTGAACCTTCTGCGCGGCAGCGGCGCTGATCGCGGTGGCGTTGTCGGGGTCAGCCTTCAGCTGATTGTAGACTTCGTAGCATTCAGCCTGCAAATCCGTCAGCGTCGTTTCAACCTGTGCCTTTTCATCGTCCGTCAGCGTGCCGTATTCGTAGAGGTTGGACAGCGCGTCCATCGTCCAGTAGACGGAATCCGCCCAGTTCTCCGGCAGGACGCAGAAGCCTTCCACCTTCACACGCTCGCCGTTCTCGTTCCGCTTGTTCTTCGTCGTTGCGTAGTACACGCCGCTTTCCGGCTGCGCTTCCACAAAATCTGCCGCCGCGGTGCTGAGCTGATAGCCAGCATAGGTATCCGTGGTCAGCATCGGGTAATACGGCACGAAGACGCTCAGCGCCGCGTCGTCCATCGCGACCCATTCCACGGTGTCGGTGATGCTGTCTTCCTTGGCGACCTGGAAGATGTGCGTTTCAAGGTTGCGCGTCGAGCCGATGCCCGCAATGTGATAGTAGCCGACAACATCCGCGACGCTCCATGCATGGTCAAGCGTGATATTGGTATACATCGGCACGATGCTGCCATCCGCCGCGACGTTGGAAATGGCGAAATCCGCATAAGCGGGTTCTTCCTTGGCGGTTGCGGCGTTGAAGTACTTCAGCGCGTTCACCATACGGGAGCCGACGCCCTGATCCGCATTGTAGGAAGCGGCATAGTCGATGGTGTTGGCTTCCTTGTCGCCGACATACGAGCCAGCCTGCTCCGCCACGGCAATCAGGTTCGCGGAGGCCATCACGTTCTCGGTATCATCGAGGTCAATCAGACCAATCACCGACATGTTCGGCTGCGAAAACGCCATCGTCGAGGTCAGCTTGACGGCAACATACTGCGTACCGGAAGCGTTTTCGACGTACCACACTTCCTTGTCGTCCGCAATGAAGATGCCGGAGCCGCCCGCCGCGCCGACAGAATCGTAAATGCTCAGCAGCAGTTCGACTGCTTCCTTCGCCGTCGCGGATTCGCTCAGCAATACGGTCGTGATTTCGGCCTCTTCAATGCCCTCGTCCGTGTACGGATCAACTTCATACAGCGCGTCGGAGCAGCCGATGGTTTCGGTCGCGCTCACGCTTACGCCCATGCTGTTCGTTCCGCCTGCCTCATAGGGCGTATGTGCATGGGTCTGACTGCAGTCCGGGCAGACGCCATCCTTCGCCGCGCCGTTATCATCGCGGAACGCCGTGTAGGCGTAGCTGTCCTTGGTAAAGGTGTAGGTGAAGCCGTAGCAGCCGTTGTACACCTCGCCGGCGGTATGGACGCCAGCGGGAATCGCGTAGAACAGCTTGTTGTAGCTGTTGGAAATATCCTCCGAGCGGGCGAACATCGTCGTGCCGTCCGCGGTGAGGTCAGAACCAACATAAACAGCGGTGCAGGCAAGCGCATTGACCGACGTCAAGCAGAGTGCCAGCGCCAAGAAAAGCGGGAAAAGTTTCTTTGCATTCAGGTGAGCCATGATTGCCACCATCCTTCCTTGTGTTTGACGGAAGGCATTATACTGCATATTTATTAGTTTGTCAAGCGATTTTATGAATAAATATACTGATTTCGCGATAAAAATTTGCACATGGTGAATATGGCAGAAAAGTGGACAAATCAGCAGGAGATTTCCACTTGCGTGGCGAATCTTACCAGCAGAAAAAGCGGTATATCCGCTGCATAATACTATTTCCAGATGAAAATGCGCCAAGATGCGCCGCGAATTTTTCATTCTGGCTAACGTGAATGAAACGCAGCGCAGCAGCGCTACGCTAAGGGGAATGAACGGACGCCAGAAGGGAAAAGGCGCAAGCAGATGGTGCAGGTGAATCTGGAAATAGTATAAAAGGAGGAGAATCCCCATGAAACGAATGCTGTCCATCCTGCTGATGCTCATGCTTGTGCCGTGCGCGGCGCTGGCTGAGGAGGACGACGAACCCGTGACCCCGATGTACGAGCTGACGATGGCGCACGGCTTCCGCTTCGGCGGTGCGCTGTCCTACATGCAGCTATGGGACACGAACTACCTGAACTTCCTGAAAACGCACTGCAACAGCATCACGGCGACGAACGAGATGAAGGCGTACTCTCTGCTTGACCAAAGCAAAAGCCGCGCCAGCAGCGACGGGATGCCGCGCATGAATTTTAGCGCGGCGGACAAGATGGTCGCTTGGGCGCAGGAGAACGGTCTCGGCGTGCGCGGGCATGTGCTGGTGTGGGATGCCTATATGACGCCGTGGTTTTTCCACGAGCAGTACGACGCAGGCAAGCCGCTTGTCAGCCGGGAGGTGATGCTCCAGCGTCTGGAGAGCTACATCACGCAGGTCATCACCCACTTTGAGGAGAAATTTCCCGGCGTGGTGTACTGCTGGGACGTGGTGAATGAAGCCGTCGGCGAAGGCAGCGAGTTCGATCTGACCGACCCGCGGCACATCCGCACCACCCGCAGCGGCGTGAGCAACGTTTTCTATGACACCATCGGCAGCGACTATGTGGAATATGCGTTCCTCTACGCGCGCAACACGGTGGATGCGCTTGGGGCGGACATCCGCCTGTTCTACAACGACTACAATACGTTCTACGCCGAAAAACGGGATGCCATTATCGCCCTGACGCGGAGCATCAACAGCTTCGCGGCGGATGCGGACGGGAATCCGCGCAAGCTCTGCGACGGCGTTGGGATGCAGGGATACATCGGCGGCTACGGCACGCAGGCGGGCTGCATGAATGTGAATGACCTTGCACTCATCAGCACCGCCATCAAGACCTATGCGGCGGAAGGGCTGGAGGTGCAGCTGACGGAAATGGCAGTGCGCAACTTTGACGCGGCGAAAGTCGAAGAGCACGCGGATTTCTACGTTCGTCTCTTCAAGGTATTCTGCGCCGTGAACCGCGGCGACACGCAGCCGCTGACGGGCGTATCCGTCTGGGGCATGTTCGATTTCCCGAACGACCAGCCGACTTCCTACACCTACAAGATGAACGGCACGCACAGCGGGCTGCTGAACGAGAAGGGAAGCCCGAAAGATGTTTTCTGGCAGATTGAGGAGCTGCTGAAGGAGTGAATGACCCAAGGGGCGCTGCCCCTTGACCCCGCAAGGGAGTTCCTCCCTTGACCCTTTCGCGCGATTCAGTTGGTGACACTTTCATACAATGCCCGCGTGTTTATACAGGGGTTTCGCCTCTGCGGAGGCGACCAGAGGGCTTTGCGGTCGCCCTCTGGACTGCTTCGCATCCCCATCTAAGTTTATTGGTTGTTATCGCAGCTTTTTAGTTAGTGTACCTTTCGTTTTCCACAAGCAGCAATACAGCCAAGAAACATGAAACCCCAAAAGTGGCGGCGCCGAAGGTTTCCAAAGGGCGACCGCAGACATTCGTCTGTTTTCATGCCCTTTGGTCGCCTCCGCAGAGGCGATTTCCCCCCGCACCGTGAAAAATCAAGCAGCATAAAAAATTCCCCCTCGCCTGTATTAACACAGCACGAGGGGGAATATACATATTGATGCAATCACTTGTTGTCCACAATGATTTCCTTCAAATCATTCACCACGCTCGCCATCGACGGATCGTTCTTGATGGCGTTGGCAATCTGGTTGCAGCCATGCAGCACCGTCGTGTGGTCGCGGTTTCCGAACACCTGCCCAATCTGCGGCAGGGAGAGGTTCGTCAGGTCGCGCGTGATGTACATCGCAATCTGGCGCGGAACGGCAATTTCGCGGCGGCGCGTGGGGCGAATCAGGTCATCCACCGTGATGGAGTAGTAGTTCGCCACCGCCTGCATGATAACCTGCGCCGTCACTTCCTTGCGCACCTTCTTGGCGAAAATGTCGTGCAGCGCCTCTTCGCACAGCTGCACGGTAATCGGGCGATTCGTCAGCTGCGCATAGGCGACAAGGCGGGTCAGGCTGCCTTCCAGTTCACGGATGTTGGATTCGACGCGCGTCGCAATGGCCTCGTACACGTCCTCATCCATCGTGATGTTTTCCTGCCGTGCCTTTTCGCGCAGGATGGCGATTCGTGTTTCCACGTCCGGTTTCTTGATATCGCAGGTCAGCCCCCACGCAAAGCGGCTCTTCAGGCGATCCTCAAGGCGGGCAATTTCCTGCGGCGGACGGTCGGATGTGAGGATAATCTGCTTTCCGGCGGTATGCAGGGTGTTGAAGGTGTGGAAGAATTCTTCCTGTGTGGATTCTTTGCCGGCAATGAACTGAATATCGTCCACCATCAGCACATCAACGCTGCGGAAGCGGTTGCGGAACTGAATGTTCCGCCCCTGCTGGATAGCGGAAATCAACTCGTTGGTGAAGGTTTCACCGGGGATATAGAGGATGCGTTTGCTGGGGTCATGCTCGCGGATGAAGTTGCCGACAGCGTGCATGAGGTGTGTTTTGCCAAGGCCTACACCGCCGTAGATAAACAGCGGGTTGTAGGAATGAGCCGGGTCAGTGGCGACGGACAGCGCGGCGGCATGGGCAAAACGGTTGCCGCTGCCGACGACGAACGTCTCGAAGGTGTACTTCGGGTTCAGGGCGACCGAGCTTTCCAGCACCGTCTCCTGCTCCTCCACCGCCTTCTGCTTCAGCTGCGGACGCGCCTCGATTTCCTCCTGCGTCAGGATTTCCACATCCATCTGATGGCCCGCCACTTGGCTGAGCGCGCGGACAATCGTCGAATACCACTGGTTGGTAATCAGCAGTTTCAGATTGTCCATCACCACGCGAAGCACAAGCGTATCGCCGTCAAGCAGCGCCGGAACGAGGTTGTTGCTGCCCAGCAGAGAATTGTACACTACGGCGTTGACTTCCGCGCGAAGCACCTCGCGTGTCTTTGACCACAGCTCTTCCATGTCCATCAGGGGATTCCTCCGTATTCTTTGCGCGGACGCATTGTCCGACCGGCTTTTTTGTCCGCGTTGGGGACGCAAGGGGGCGAAAAAGGCGCACGACCGACCTGCGGCCGTGAGCCTGTGATGCTTTTGCATTCATGTCCATTCGCATCCTTTTGTATCATACCACAGGTTCGCCAAAATCGCAAGCATTCCGATTCCGTCATTTTTGTGCATGACCAATGCCGTTTTGCAGCCCGGCGGAACAAAATCTTGTGGAAAGAAGTTATGTTCTCCACAAGTTCCTGTGGATAATTTCATTCGGCGGCGAGTTTTATGCTGAATCCTGCATATTTTTCTGGGAATTACCGCCCGAAAAAAAGTGCAAAAAAAGTTTGGAAACAAGGGATTTTGCCTTTGGATGTCGAAATGAAAAGGGTGGGGATTCTGCATCTCCCCCAAAGGAGGACAGGCTATGGCGATTGCAATTCCGCTTGACCGGGTGCAGCAGGTGCTGGCGATGCGAATCGGGACAGCGCTGGCGCATTCCGGGGTCGGAACACATGCGGCAGAACGGCTGCGGCACTACCGCGTGGGCGACGACCTTTCCGCCTTGTGCGAAGCGCTTCGCGATGGCTTGTTCCGCGATTTATACGCCATTCTCGGCCCGCAGATGCGCGTTTCCATGCCGGACGGACAAACCCGCCGTTTCCGCATGGAGGAGTTTCCCCTGCTGGCGGATGAGCTGCTTGCCGTCCTCTTTGAATCCCTCGGCACAACCGGAATGCCGAAGGACACGCTGATGGCGTTCGCCATGACCTCCGGCAGCCTGTGCGCTATGCGGACGCTGATGCAGTTTTACCCGCTGTCATCGGCGGAAAAAGCGCTGATGGAGCGAATCCTTCGGGAAAACGCGCCGCAGGCAGCCACTGCATCCCCCAATCAACCACTGTTTTAGGAAGGAATCATCATCACATGAAAACCAAAAAGCTGCTTGCAGCCCTTTTGACGCTGCTCATCTTCCTCTCCCCCACCTTCGCGGCGGCGGAAACCGTCGTCACGTCGTTCTATCCCATCTACCTCTTCGCCCTCAACCTCACGCAGGGCATCGACGGCATCACCATCCGCAACCTCGCCGCGCCGAACACCGGCTGCCTGCATGATTATCAGCTTTCCACCGGCGATATGAAGGTGCTGAACAAGGCGGATGTATTCCTCATCAACGGCGCGGGCATGGAAAGCTACCTCATCCGCGTGATGGACACGTTCCCGAAGCTGCCCGTGGTGGATGCGTCCGCCGGCATCACGCTGCTGACCGAGGACGGCATGGACGAGTATGTGGACGACCATGACCATGACCACGAGGACGAAGACGCCGACGACCACGGGCATCACCACGCGGGCGAAGCGAACGCCCATATCTGGCTTGATGCGCAGAATGCCATCCAGATGGTGGACAATCTGGCAGACGGGCTTATCAGCGCCATGCCGCAGTACGAAGCGCAGATTGAGCAAAACCGCGCGGATTATGTGTCGCGCTTGACGGCGCTGGATGCAGAGCTGAAAGAGACGCTTGCAGCCGTGCCGAACAAGAACATCGTCACCTTCCACGAGGCATTCCCGTATTTTGCGCGGGCGTATGGCTTGACAGTCGCCGCCGTCGTCAACCACGAGCCGGGCGACGCGCTGTCCCCCGCGCAATTGGCGGAGCTGGTGCGCACTATCCGTGAGCTGAACAATCCGCCGCTGTTCACCGAGCCGCAGTACGACGACATGGCGGCGCAGACGATTTCCCGCGAGACGGGCGCGCCGATTTACACGCTTGACCCCGTTGTGACCGGCCCGGAAACCGACGTGCCGCTGACTTACTATGAGGATCGGATGCGCGAGAACATGCAGACGCTCGTGGTCGCGCTGACCCCTGCGGAAGGAGAATAACCATGCACTTTCTGATTGTGAACGATGACGGCATCAACAGCCCGTTTCTGCCGATTCTGACGCAGGCGGTCAAGCGTGCCGGGCATCGGGTGACGGTCTGCGTGCCAGCGACGCAGCAGAGCGCAAAGGCACATGCATTCAGCATCGAGCAGCCGATTCTGGCGGAGAAGCGCGAAGTGCCCGATGCGGATGAAGCATGGGCAATTTTCGGTACGCCAGTGGACAGCTGCCGCATCGGAGCAATGAACCTTGCGCCGGACGCGGACGCCGTCATCAGCGGCATCAATTTGGGCTACAACGTCGGCATGTCGGTGTATGTGTCCGGAACCGTCGGTGCGGCGCGGGAAGCGACATTCCTGCATAAGCCGGGCATTGCCGTATCCGCCGAGAAGCAGACGCCGCACGACACGCTGGCGTACCTGTCCGACTGGGCCGTAGAGATGGCGGAGAAGCTGGTCACGCGCGGCGCGCCGGAACTGACGGTGTGCAACCTGAACGCGCCGCCGATTCCCCGTGCGGAGCTGAAAAGTCAGGTGCTGTGCTCGCTGAACCGCGCCGCCTACCACGACAGCTACGAGCAGCGCATCAGTCCGCGCAAGCAGACGTACTTCTGGCTCTCCCCAATGAAGCAGGATCCGCCGCTGCCGGGCAGTGACCAAGCGTACCTCGATGCTGGGCATCCGACGTGCACGTTCCTGACGATTGACGGGCAGTCGCAGGAAGAATTTGCGGACTGGCTGAAATAATATCATGACAATTGAAACCCCATACAGGGCATTTGCGCACCCTGTATGGGGTTTTAATTGGTTCTTCACGGAATCTTGGGGGAAGAGCAACTTGGGGGCGCGTCTGCGGACGCGCAAAGTTAGGGGCAGGGACGCTGCGCTGCCTGCACCTTTGTTGGCGGCTTCCTTGGAATTGGTCGGACGCGGAACAGTTGGGGCGTTGCCCCAAACCCCACAAGGGACGCTGTCCCTTGACCCTGCAAGGGGCAATTGCCCCTTGACCCCTCTGCGCGATTGAGTTGGTCGCACTTTCATGCTCCTTCCGCGTGCAGCTTTTGTTGGCTTCGCCTAAGCCCTTGTTTGCTTCCCCAACTTTCCGTGAAGAACCTTTTAATTTACCTTCTGCGCTTCGGGCGGTGCGTTCCAATCAGCAGGAACGCCATCACGCCTGCCGCAATGCCGCCGTACAGCTTGAGTTCGTGGCTCCAGCCGTATCCGGCAATCACCGCTTTTGCCTGCAGGCGCTGACCGAAGTTCAGCTCCTTCCCCAGCAAATCAGACAGCGAGACATGCCCTAATCCCGGCAAATCAACGCCGCCATCAATCAGGGCATTCAGCGAGAAGTTAAATTCACCGACACCGGGCAGGTTGCCGTCCACATGAATCGCCATCATATCCTTCACCGTGTCAGGGTCAATGTCGTGACCCACGGCGGTGCGGAAAACGGGGTTCAGCACGCGGTAGTAGTCGCTGGTTTCAAACGTATCAGCGGCATAGAAGCCCAGCGCACACGCCAGCACGCCCAAAATCAGGATAAGCGCAAATAGTTTTCTCATTTGCTTTATCCCTTACCTGTTGGGCATGTTATAGCGGGACATGAAGTCCTTCTTGATGGCTTCCAGCTTCGCCTGATCCTGCGCGCGCTGCGTGCGGGCGCTCTCCTGAATCTTCTTCGTTTCGTCCAGCCCCGTCATAATGGTGCGCCAAGTGGTTTCCAGCGTATCCGCCTTGATAGAACTGCCAGAGGCAAGGCGCGTGGTGATTTTCGCCTGCTCCACCGTGTTGCGGGCGTTCTTCAGCAGCATTTCGTTCGTCCGCTCATCCAGTGCGGAAATAGCATCCGCCTGAATCTTCTGCCGCTTGAGCATAATCGCCTGCGCAAGCGCCTGCTTAAAGACAGGCAGCGTGACGATAAACGCCGAGTTAATCTTGCGGACAAGGTTCATGTTGCTGAACTGAATCGTCTTAATCATGGGGATGGACTGCAAAGCAACGCTCTCCGCCGTGCGCAGGTCCTGCGTGCGCTGCTCCAGCATCGCCAGCGCCTGCTGAAGCGACTGCAATTCAAACGTGATGGACTGGTCGCCCGTTGCTTCCATCTGCTGCTGAAGCTGGGTCATGTAGTTCTGAATTTCCTGACAGCCCTGATCGCCCGCGACAATGTACTTCTCCAGCTCGTGGAAGTAGCCCACGTTGGCTTGGAACATCGTCTCCAGCTTTTGATTCGACTGCTTGATTTCCCCCTCATACTGCTTCAGCTGGACGTAGATTTTGTCCACCTCGTTGCCCATCGTGTTGTACTTCGCCAGAATCTTGTCCAGCTGCTTGCGCAGGTTTCCGAACAGCTTGCCAAACAGCGACGGGTTGTCACGAATCTCGTTGATATCAAACTGATCCATGATTTTCGCCAGCGAATTGAGCATCTTGCTGGATTCATCCAGTTGGCTCATGTTCATGCTGCGCAGGACAACATCCGATGCCTTGGAGATTTCTTCCGCCGAGTGGCTGCCGAAGGTAACAATCGTGTTCAAGTCGTTGACGTCGATGCTGGCAGTCAGCGACTCAATTTCAGGCGAATGGGCAAGCTGCTTCTGCGTCGCCTGCTGATCCGCAATGATGTCATAGGGCTGCACTTCCATCAGCGCCGTTTCCGGCTTGGCGGCGACGGCCGTGGTCGGTGCGCCTGCGGGACGGTTGAAATTCATTGCCATTGTCAGTTACCTCTTTTCAGTATGTTTTCAAGCCACGAACGTTTGACTGGGGTCAGTGCGTTAAAATCCGGCACTTGCAAATCGTAGACGTATTCGCCGATTTGGTGCTCCACCGGATAATTCCCATTGAGGTAGCGCTCAATCGTCTGATACCCGGTCGGGACAAAGAGCGCAATGTCAAAGCCCACCAGATTCAGGAATGTCATCAGGATTGCATCCTCCAGCGAACACGGCTGTTCGCCCGTACACAGCACGACCATCTTGGGATTCTTCTTCGCAAAATCGAAACTTTGCAGCCGCCGGACGATATCGCGGTTCATGTTCAGCACCGTCGCCAGCACCGTGTATTCCGTGCCGTTGGTGAACGTGCCTTTGATTATCCGCTCATCCAGCATCAGCTGCACCTTGTCAAACATATGCTCCTGCAGTTCTTCGCGCAGCAGAGCGAACGGATATTGGCGGTCTGCCTTGATTTCCTCGCGCTTCAGCCTGCCGTTTCGCAGCGTTTTCACCGCCAGCGGCTGAAACTGGTTGGCTGCGCCGGTTACAACATAGGGCAGCGAGGGAATCAGCATCGTGTCATCTCCCAGCAGAAGTTTGATTTTCTGCCAGTATGCCTCCACCTTGCCGTCCTCCACGCCGGAAACCTTTGCATACACCACGGGCATGTTGACCACTTGATTCACCGTGCTGAAATTCACGCGGTATTTGAGTTCCTGACTCCAGAGGATGAACACCTCGTCGTAGGTGGTTTGCAGCGTAATCGCGTCCGCCCGCGAGAATTGACGATTGCGGTAAATGCCCGAATCGGTGTAGAGAATCGACGTTAAGTCCTGCTCGGCGTTCGAAGCCATTGTGCGCATCTGCACGCTGCCGCCGTCACGCGGGAATTTCGGCACGGGCATGGAGTCCTTGCCCGTCAATTCCAGCAGCTGGTCGCTCTGCACGGTGCACGGGCGGCTCAAATCGCACGCGAGAATCAGGATATCCACGGGGAGCTGGGCAAGGTACTGCACAAACAGTGCGTCATGCTGATTTCTGCACCCGCCCATCAGCACAAAGCACGGAATTTCGCTGCCCTTGTAGCCCTGAAACAGCGCCGCCTGATACTGCCGAATCCAGCAAAGCAGATACACGGCGGAAATCAGGAGGCGATTCAGGTTCGGTTCGGCTTTTGCCGCCGCCATCATCGTCCGGACGAACGCCTGCTGCATCAGCCGCTGCAGCTCCACGTTCGCACACGCGGGCAGATTCCCGGCAATGTCGATTATCAGCTCCTCCTGCGAGCGGTACGGGTGACGGCGGATTTGCGCCGCTTCCTCCGGGCCGGGCAGGGATAATCCGTCGTCGACAATGGCGATTCTGCGCCCCGTGCTGCGGAACTTCTGGTAGAACTGGAACAGATCGCTGATGTACGTCTGCTTATCCGGCACGCCTTTTAAGCGGATGAACGCATGGTAGAACAGGCGGAAGTCGTCGCCGCGTTCCGCAATGGGGGTCAGGATTTCCTCATAGGATGCTTCCTTCATCCACGCATTCGTGCACGCCATCCGCGACGGCTTCGGGAAGTATGTTTCGGGGTCGCGCCGCTGCGGCACAGCGGGTGGCGTTGTCCGCATCGGCTGGTTCGGCGCTATCGCCGGACGCGGCACAGTGGTGGCAGGCTGGCGCATCGGCTGCGCGGATGTCACCGGGCGCGGCGCAGGCTGCGCCGGCGGGCGCATGTTTCCCGCCGCTGCCGCCGCCATTTCCTTGCGGAACTGCTTGAGTGTGAAATCCTTCGCGAAGGGCATCCCCTGCACGCTCAGCAGCTGCGACCATGCCGAGGCTGCATCCTGCTTCAAGTACGCCGCGTCGCCCTGCGGCTCCAGCAGCAGTATGTCCGTCCCCATCATCGACAAAATGCGCAGGAGAATCAGCTCATGCGCCGTAACCGCATTGCATTCATAGAGAATGCGGGGCGGATTGTCGTCGCCCAGGAAGGGCATCAGGCGCTCGAATTTGTAGTACAGCCAGCACATCACCTTCATGTAGATGTTCCGGATGATACTGTCTGTTTTTCCCTTCCGCTTCAGTTCATCCATCTGGGCGCACATTGCTTCGGCAAACGAAACGCGATTTGTCTGACTCATGCGCGGCATCCACTTCTGCAGCGCTTGGGTAATGAACGCCGGATTCGGTTCAAACGCACTGCCCAGCATTTCCGTCAGGTAACTCAGCTGCCGCTCATCCGGATTGCCGATTTGCCCCTCAATGATAACACCCTTTGCGCGCGCCGCTTCGTGGTAGCGCCAGAGAAAATCCTTGATTTCCGGGCTCCATTGGCACAGGCGCACAAAGTATACCCCCGGCGCATTTCCCCTTTGGCGCATGGGAAGGAGCAAATCAGAAAGATTGCTTGCGTTGATTCTGTTAGCCATGGTTGCCTCGTTCATAGCGGCTCATTTTATACTTGTTCATCACAAATCCCAGCACCGAGCCAATCATGCCGCCCACGATATGCGCCATCTGCGAGATGTTATCCGCCGTGAAAAGCCCTTGATACGCCTGCTGCCCGATGTAAATCGCGGCAACAAGAATGAACGAAAGCGGAATCGTATGCTCTTCCGTGATGGTAATGGATGAGAGCAGAATCATCGCGAACACGATGCCGCTCGCCCCCAGCAGGCGAATGTTCGGGAAGAAAATCAGGTTCGCAAGCCCCGTCGCCAGTGCCGTCACCAGCATGATGAACACCATGTTGGACGTGCCGTACTTTTCTTCCAGCATCGGCCCCAGAATCAGGATATACATCATGTTGCCCATCAGGTGATTCCAGTTTGCGTGGCCAAAGACGTGGCAGACGCAGCGCAGATACGCCAGCGGATCAAGAAACGAGGAACGATAGACGCTGAACACAGCCCGATTGCTTGCCCCTTTTGTCAGGACATTCAGCAGCTGCACCGCAAAGCAAATCAGGACAAAGGACAAGATAGCGGGGGCGTTGTAACTAATCCGAAGGCGTTTGCTGTTCTTCATGCTCCTATTTTCCTCCGCAGACGCGCTGTATTTTGAAAAAAAGAGGAGGAAACGGGGTACGTCTCTTCCTCTGTCAGGTTATTTCCGCACCGTTATACATTCACGCCGAAGTTGATGCAGAGTGCTTCGAGTCCGCCCTGGAAACCGCTGCCGATGGCATTGAACTTCCATTCACCGTTGTGGCGATAGATTTCCGCAACAACAATCGCCGTTTCAATGGAGAAATCCTCCTCCAAATCGTAGCGAATCAGCTCCATACCCGTGGATTCATCCACAACGCGGACGTACGCATTGCTGACCTGCCCGAAGTTCTGGCGGCGCTCGGCGGCGTCGTAGATGGTCACGGTGAAGTCAATCTTCTCCACGTTCGCCGGAACCGTGGCGAGGTCAACGAAAATCGTCTCGTCGTCGCCCTCCCCAGCGCCGGTTCTGTTGTCGCCGCCGTACCGTACCGCGCCGGATGGATCAGCCGGGTTGCTGTAAAACACGAAGTTCGAATCGTTCGCAACCTTGCCATTCGCGCCCAGCAGAAATGCAGAGGCATCCAAGTCAAAGTCATGTCCGCCGTCGTAGCGGTTCACGTCCCAGCCCAAGCCGACCATGATTTTGCTCAAGCCGGGGTTGCCCTTCGTCAAATCAACCTTCTGACCCTTCTTCAAATTCACTGCCATGATAATTCCTCCTTTTTTATCGTCCGATGTCAGACCTTCTCTTTCAAGCAGCGCGTCGTTCACCGGAGAACATCATTCTGCTTTCATTATACACCTTTATTTCCATTTTTTCAAGCAATTCAACAGCCATTCCGAAAAAAGAACGACGCAAAAAACGGGCAGGCGTATGTGCCTGCCCGGAGAAAATTCGCGTCCAGCGCGCCGCCGAGTTGTGCGATGTCGCCTATACCCGATTATCCTTCCGCTCTTCCCGTCCCGCTGTGATCCGTCGCGAACGTGACCTCTTTCACCTGCTTTTTCCTTGAATGCAGGCGTTTTTCCGCCAGAAGCCGCGCAAATTCGCCCTCGTCAATCGGCAGGGACACGGGCTTGCCTGTCCACGAGGAAAGGTGCATGGCGTTGGACAGCATCAGCGCGCGGATACCTTCCGCCCCGTCCGCCACCAGCGGCGCGCCGTGCAGGATATGCGCCGCAAAAGCGTTCAGCACACCGACGTGCTGTGGATTTTCCCCGTCCAGCGGCAAAATCTCCATCTGCGTCTCAGCGTGGGGGTATGCGGATGCGCTGCGGCGGTAATAGGCGGATTCGCTCTGCGGCAAGCGCCACAAGGTCAGCTGACCATTTTCGCAGACGACTTTGCCGCGGTCACAGGCGATTTCCAGCCGATTCGTGCCGGGCAGCTCCCCGGTAGAGGCGATAAAAACGCCCGTCGCGCCGCCCGGAAATTCCAGATAGGCGGTCACGTCGTCCTCCACCTCAATATCGTGCCATTTGCCCTCGTGGCAGAACGCGCGCACCGTTGTCGGCAGTCCACAGAGCCATTGCAGCAAATCCAGCTGATGCGGGCATTGGTTGAGCAGCACGCCGCCGCCCTCGCCCGTCCACGTTGCGCGCCAAGCCCCGGAATCGTAATACGCCTGTGAACGATACCAATCCGTCACCACCCACGTCACACGCTTCAGCGCGCCTAACTCGCCGGAATCCAGCAGCGCTTTCAGGCGGCGGTAGACGCAGTTCGTGCGCTGGTTGAACATGAGCGCATACGTCCTGCCTGTCTCCTGTGCGGCGGCGATAACCGGGTGCAGCTGCGCCGTGTAAACACCCGCGGGCTTCTCGCTCAGGACATGCAGTCCTGCCCGGAGTGCCGCCTCCGCAAGCGGCGGATGCAGCTCGTGCGGCGTGGCAATCAGCACGGCGTCACACGCATGGGCGCGGATGAGCGACATGCCGTCGGCATAGATGCCCGTTCCGGCGGGGAGCGTCTGCTGCGCCCAGTCACGGCGGTCTTGGCGCGGATCAGCGACGCAGGTCAGCGCAATTTCCGGCGTTTGCCCGGACAGGATGAGCCGGCAGTGCTCCGAGCCCATGTTGCCAATGCCGATAATACCGAGGCGAATCTTCTCCACGCTGATTTCCTCCTTGGAATAGGTTATACTAATTCGATTCTAAAACATGGCATCGAGCATAGCAGATTTTTCGTTCTGGCAAAGCTGAGTGAAGCGAGGCGTACTGGAGGTACGCGCGAGCGGAACGAAGCAAAGCCGGGGGCGGAAAAGATGCTGTGCGAATGTCATGGTTTAGATGAGAATTAGTATTACTTTCTCGTGCTTCCAAAGCTGCCGGAAACGTCGATGGCAGCATCCACTTCGTCCTTGTGGCGGGATGTCCTGCGTTTTTCATTCAGCAGCTTCAAGAAGAGTTCTTCGTCAATAGGCAGCGAAACGGTCTGATTCGTCCACGAAGAAAGGTGCATGGCGTTGGACAGCATCAGCCCGCGGATACCCTCGCGCCCGTCGGCAACAAGCGGCGTACCGTGCAGGATGTGCGCTGCGAAGGCGTTCAACACGCCCGCGTGCTGCGGATTTTCGCCGTCTGTCTGCACAATTTCGTGCTGAATATCCGGCACGCCGAACGGCTCTTTGCACACGGGGCACCAGTCGCGCTCATCCACGCTGAGCGTATCCAGCGTCAATTGGTCGTTCTCGATGCGAATCCGCGCGCGCGTTCCGATGATTTCCAGCCGGTTTTCACCCAGCGCGTCCCCTGTGGATGCAATGAACGTGCCCGTTGCGCCGTTTGCAAATTCCAGGTAAGCAGTCACGTCGTCCTCCACCTCGATGTCGTGCCATTTCCCCTCATGGCAGGCGGCGCGCACCCGCACGGGCAGCCCACAGAGCCATTGCAGCAAATCCAGCTGATGCGGACATTGATTGAGCAGCACACCGCCGCCCTCGCCATCCCACGTTGCGCGCCACGCCCCGGCATCGTAGTAGCTTTGCGTGCGATACCAGTCCGTCACAACCCAGATCATGCGCTTGATTTCACCCAGTGCGCCGCTGTCAATCAGCGCCTTCGCCTTGCGGTAGACGCAGTTCGTGCGCTGGTTGAACATCATGCCAAAGGTCAGTTCGGGATGCTTATCCGCCTCCGCGATCATGTCCCGCACCTGCAAGGTGTACACGCCCGCCGGCTTTTCGCACAGGACATGCTTTCCATGGCGGAACGCCTCAATCGCCAGCGTCGGATGCTGATAGTGCGGCGTTGCAATCAGCACTGCGTCGCAGGTATCGGACGCAATCAAATCGCTGCCCTCGCAGAAAACCGCAGCGTCCGGCACGGTTGCGCGAATCCACTCTCGGCGGCTTTCCTTGCGGTCTGCCATGGCGGTCAGCTGCACTTCCGGGCATTTGCCGCTCAGGATGTTATGGGTGTGTAGGCTGGCAATGCCGCCCGCACCGATGATTCCAAGTCGAAGCATACCGAAACACTCCCATCATAGAGCCAAGCAGACTCTTTGTCAATTTCAATCAGGGAAGAACAGAAATATCAGGGGGGTTATTCCGAAAAAAAGGACTGCGTCCAAGACGCAGCCCCCTTTTTGTGAAGTTTGCGTGCGCTTATTTCTCCTGCGCCATCGGATAGAAGCCGCGGTATGCGCCATCCTTGTACGCCTGACGCTGCTCGTCGATAATCTGCTGACCGCCGGCGGAAAGAATCTCGTTGATGTACTTATCCCACGTTGCGTCGAAATCTTCCGGCTTGCAGGTCACAACCTGAACCAGCAGTTCCGCTTCCTTGGAGATGATGGTCGTGCCATAGTCAATGCGGGACTGAATGGTACGGGTGAAGCTGACAGGTTCGTAAGCGCCGTCATTGGAAATCACAAGGCTGTCCGCCACAACGTCTTCGTAGCCGGGGAAGCCCATAGCGGTCGCAGCGTAGTTCAGCTCGTCAGAGCCGTAGTAGAAGCCGTTGCAAATCGGTGCGCCGTCGGTCGCGTGCATCTTGTGCGCGTCGTCGGTGTCGTTGATGTTCTTCAGGTCGGTCGGAATGTTGTTTTCGTTGACGGTGGTGTAGTTGTAGCCCATTTCGCCGTTCTGGAGCGCGTACAGGGATTCCGGCTTGCACATCCAGTTCAGGTACTTAATCGCAGCCACGGCAACCTTTTCATCCACGGACGCGGGGATGAAAATCGCCTGACCAGCGGCGGTGTAGGTTTCATGCGGGGTCGTGCCGGCTTCGGGCTTGAAGGGGTCGCAGGCAATCCAGCTCGCGCCGGGAACGTTCTTCGCCAAATCCTGCGCGTAGGACTTTTCCATGCGCCACGGCGCGTCCCAGTTGCCAACCCAGAAGCCGTCATAGCCGTTCACACGGTCGCTGTCGGTCTGCTTGCTGTTCTCGATGCCGAAGTAATCGGAAACGAGACCTTCGTTGAAGAACTTGTTCATCCAGCGCAGCGCTTCCTTCGCGCCGGGCAGCATGTAGTGGAACTTGAAGTTCGCCACCCAGTCTTCTTCGGTAATCTGGCTGTAATCAAGGAAGGCATCCATCTGGTAAATCCAGCCGTAGAAGGGGTCGGCCGCGTACAGGTCGGAGGAATACGGAACGGTGTTCTCGCCGCCCAGCTTCTGCTCCTTCACCGCCTTCAGGTAAGCATACAGCTGCTCCACGTTCGTGGGAACTTCCATGCCCAGCTTTTCCAGCCAGTCCTTGCGGATGAACATGCTCTGCGTCGCGACGACGATGCGGCGCGCGGGCAGGTAATACTGCTCTTTGCCGTCGCCCACGTCATACTGACCGTACTGAAGCACCTCGTCGCCGAGGAAAGCCGTCAGTTCCTGACCGTATTCAGCCAGCAGGTCATCCAGCGGCATGATGCCGCCCATGTCGATGTACTGCTGCACCAAATCCGTGCCGTAGGTCATGCAGATGTCCGGGGCCGTTCCGCCCGCCAGACGGGTGGAGAGGATCGTGCCTTCCTCCCAGCGGGAAACAGGAATCCAGTTAATCTTGATGTGGTTCGGGTCGCCAAAGTTTTCCTGAATGTAGCGCAGCTGCCAGCAGTCCTCCACGTTGAAGCCCGCAATGGAGCGGTCGTACATTTCGACGTTAAGCGTTACCCAATCGTCATCCGCCGCCAGTGCCGTCAGCGGAAGCGCCGTCAGCAGCAGGCACAGCGTGCAAACCAGAGCCAGAAACTTTTTCATAAAGGGTACTCCTTTCTATCTTGAACGGCTTTTGCCGCCCGTTCCAATAAGGATGTGGGGGGATGATACTAATTCGATTCTAAAACATGGCATCGAGCATAGCAGATTTTTCGTTCCGGCAAAGCTGAGTGAAGCGAGGCGTACTGGAGGTACGCGCGAGCGGAACAAAGCAAAGCCGGGGCGAAAAAGATGCTGTGCGAATGTCATGGTTTAGATGAGAATTAGTATTAGCCCTTGACTGCGCCCATCGTAACACCCGCCACGAAGTAGCGCTGCACAAACGGGTACACAATCAGGATGGGGAGCGTCGCGAAAATGATGGTTGCGGACTGAATGGATTCGGACACGCTGGTGCTCAGGTCATTCGAGCTGCCCTCCGCGACGGCGACTTCCACCGACTGGCTGCCCTTGATGAGGTTGTACAGCTTGAGCTGCAGGGGCTGGAGGTCGCGCGAGGTGATGTAGTACAGCGCATCATTGAAGCTGTTCCACTTGCCGACCGCGTAGAAGAGGGAAAGCGTCGCCAGCGAGGAGAAGCTCAGCGGCAGGAAGATGCGGGTGAGAACTTGGAAATCCGTCGCACCGTCAATCGACGCCGCCTCCACCAGCTCATACGGCAGGGAAGAAAAGAAATTCTTCAGGATGATGACGTTGAACGTGGAAATCAGCCCTGGAATAATCAGCGACCACATGCTGTCAAGCATTCCGAATTCCTTTACGTTCAGGTAAATCGGAATCGTGCCGCCGGAGAAGTACATGGTAAAGACGATGAAGAACATGATGACGCGCTGCCCCTTGAGGCGACGCATGGACAGCGGAAACGCCACCAGAATCGTCATGATCATCGCCAGCCCGGTGTAGATTACTGTCAGTTCGATGGTATAGAGCAGGCTGTGCCACATCGAATTGTCGTTGACGATGAGCTTGTAGGCATCGAGGTTGAATTCCACCGGCCAGAACGACACTGCGCCGCGCAGAATCGCAGACTTGGAGGACATCGACATGGCAATGACGTTGATGAACGGCAGCGTGCAGATCAGCACGAAGAGCATCATCACGATGATGAGGACAATCTGCCCTGCACCGAGTTTTTTCTTCTTCTCAGGGCAAACATGCGCCTGTGTGGAAATCGCAGTCATGACAAATCCTCCCCTCTTACCAAATACTCTGTTCGTCGAACAGGCGGGAAACGGTGTTTGCGCCTGTAATCAGCACCAAGCCCACGATGGACTGGAACAGACCAATGGCGGTTGCGCGGGCGAACTGGCTGTTGGTAATGCCGGCGCGGTAAACGAAGGTGGAAATGACGTCGCAGTAGTCCTTGACCTTGGTATTGCCGATGATAAACGGGCGGTCAAAGCCGATGGACATCATGCGCCCGATGTTCATAATCAGCAGAACGACGATGGTGGAACGGATGCCGGGCAAGGTGACATGCCAAATCTGCTGGAGCTTGTTCGCGCCGTCAATGCGCGCCGCTTCAAAGAGGTTCATGTCCAGGCCGGTAATCGCCGCAAGGTAGAGAATCGTGCCCCAGCCCATCGACTGCCACACGCCGACCAGCACATAGGTGAACGTCCACGTTGGGCCATCCGTCAGGAAAGGAATGTTCTCGGAAATCCAGCCCCAGCGCAGAAGCGTGGAGTTGATGACGCCCGACGTCGGCGCAAAAATCTGCAGCACCATGCCGCCGATGATGACCCACGAGAGGAAATGCGGCAGGTACAGCATCGTCTGCGAAAACTTCTTGAGCATGGGCGTTCGCATTTCGTTGAGCAGGATGGCGAGGATAATCGGGACGGGGAAGCCGAAGAGCAAGTCCAGCCCGTTGAGAATCAGTGTGTTCTTCAGCGCGATGCCAAAGTCGCTCATGCCGAAAACGAACTTGAAGTTGTCCAGCCAAATCCACTTGCTCTTGGCGGGATTGAACATGTTGTACTTCTGGAAAGCAATTTGAAGCCCCGCCATCGGCTTGTAGCAGAACAGAATGTACCAGACAATTGGAATCAGCAGCATCAGGTACAGCCGCCAGTCGCGCTGAAGCCAATGCTTTCCGCGCTTGCGGCGCGGACGCACCGATGCAGCGGTTTTCGCGGGATTTGCCATAAGCAAAAACCTCCATTTCTGATGAATTATGGTTTCCACAGGAGTGTAGAAAAGAAACGCTCTTTTGCGGGATGCAAAATTGAATCCACGCAAACACCTGCTGTTTTTTCAGCAGGATCGGCCGACATTTGACCGGCACTGCCAACGGGAAACCACGGGAGACGCTGCACGAGGCAGCCTGTTACGGGAACGTCACGCTCCGTTTCCGTATCGTTATTTTAATTATAGCCGACATAAGTTGCGCAATTCAATGTAAATCCTGCTTGAAAATATGTGAATCCTGCTGTATAATCAAAACATCCGAACCCCGAAAGGAGCTGAAGCGATGAAATTTGCGGAAACTATCAACGGCTACAACGCGATGGGGCGCGAGGACGCGGAGTACGAAGCGTGCTATGCCGTAGCAGAGCGCCACACCGTCGGCGGGCTGCATTGCCACGATTTCTACGAATTTTACATCCACTATCAAGGTGGCAAGCTCTACTATGTGGACGGCAGCGTGTTTCCGCTGCAAAACAATCAGTTGATTATCATGCCGCCGTTTCGGATGCACGGGCTGGTGGGCGGCAGTTCGCTGCAGAACTACGAGCGCGGCTTCCTGTATCTGCGCCCGGAAACGCTGCGAAAGCTTGGCTTCGGGCAGATTGACCTCCAGCGTTACTTCGACAGCCGCCTGCAGGCCGGAAAATTCTACTATGAACTGCCGCAGGCGGATGCGCTGGCGTGCAAACAGCTGCTGATAGACATCTCCGCGCAGCAGGACATGCCGGATGAGATGGTGCAGTTCCGCAATTACGGGCGCATCATCGACTTTCTGTGTCTCGTCTGCCAAGCCGTGCAAGGAACAACCGCTCCTATTCAGCCAAGCGTTGTCAACGATGTGATTTTCGATGTGCTGCAATACATCAACGACCACTTCACCGAACCGCTGAAGCTGGAGGACATTGCGCGCCGCTTCGCCATCAGCGTATCGTACCTTTCGCACGAGTTTACAAACTACGCCGGGCGCAGCGTCTACGAATACATTCTCTACCGCCGCGTGCAGCTGGCAAAGGAGAATCTGCTGACGGACATGAGCCTGAGTGAAGTAGCCGACCGCAGCGGATTCGGCGATTATTCCGGCTTTCTGCGCAGCTTCCGGCGGATGACGGGCATGGCTCCGAACGCCTACCGCAAGCAGCGCAGCGGCGGACACTAATTGCTGTTTTGTCTGATTAGGACGACAATCTGCCAAATCCGCCGAATTGAAAACAAGATTCGCATAGAAATCTTGATGTCAATGTGCTATCATGCAGATAACGCATCACGCAGCGTTGAGTATTGAGGAAGGAGCGAATGCCATGATTCGGATTGCCATTGTGGGTACGGGCAACATTTCCCACGCCCATGTGGAAGCCTACCTGCGCTTCCCGGAGCGCTGCAAGATTGTGGCGCTGGTGGATATTGTGCCGGAAAAGGCGCAGAAGATGAAGGAGGATTATCACCTGACCGAAGCGGAGGTCTACGACGACCACCAGAAAATCCTTTCACGCAAGGATATTGATTTGGTGGATGTCTGCACGCCGCCGTACGTCCACGCCAGCATTTCCATCAACAGCCTGCGTTCGGGCAAGAACGTCGTCTGCGAAAAGCCGATGGCGGCATCGCTGGAAGAATGCGACGAAATGCTCCGCGCCCGCGACGAAAGCGGCAAGAAACTCGCGATTATCGCCCAGAACCGCTTCCGCCAGCCCATCAGCAACTTGAAAAAGCTGCTCGACAGCGGGCTTGCGGGCAAAGTGCTGTGCGCATCCGTCACATCGGCATGGTGGCGTGGTCACTGCTACTACGACCTGTGGTGGCGCGGCACATGGGAGAAGGAGGGCGGCGGCTGCACGCTGAACCACGCCGTCCACCATATTGACATGCTGTGCTGGATGATGGGTCTTCCGCAGGCCGTGACGAGCGTGATGGCGAACGTCGCGCACGACAACGCCGAGGTGGAGGATTTGTCGCTGTCCGTGCTGCAATATCCGGGCGCGCTGGCGCAGCTGACGGCCTCCGTCGTGCATCACGGCGAAGAGCAGGAGCTGGTCTTCCAGTGCGAAAAGGCGAAAGTCGCCGCGCCGTTCAGCGTGTACGCATCTATCTCCAAACCGAACGGCTTCCCGATTGAAAATACGGAGTTAGAGCAGAAAATCCGCGATTTTGTGGATGCGCAGCCGCAGCTTCCCTACGAAGGGCACGCGGGCGAATTGGAAAACGTCCTCTCCGCGCTGGAGAACGACACCCTGCCCGCAATTGGCGGCGAGGATGGCCGCCGGACGATTGAGCTGATTACAGCCATCTATAAATCAGGCGCGACGAAGCAGACGGTCACGCTGCCGCTGCAAAAGGACGATCCGTTCTACACGGTGGAAGGCATGATGCGCGCTGTGCCGCATTTCTACGAGAAAACCACGTCTGCCGCTTCGCTTGACGGCACGATTACGCTCGGCAGCGATTATCAGCAGAAATAATGGGAGGTCATCACGATGAAAGTATCTGACGGCATGAACTATGCGCCCAAAGGCAAGGCGCAGCCCGTCGTGAAGCCGGGTGAATTTATCTTTTCCGCCGCACACCTTGACCACGGGCACATCTACGGCATGACAAACGGTCTGCTGGAGGCCGGCGGCACGCTGAAGTACGTCTACGACCCCGACCCGAAGAAGGTGGAAGCGTTCGTAAAGGCGTACCCGCAGGTGAAAGTCGCCCGGAGCGAGGAAGAACTGCTTAACGACAAAGAAACGAACATGGTCTGCGGCGCGGCGATTACAAACGAGCGCTGTGCGCTGGGGCTGCGCGCCATGCAGGCGGGCAAGGATTACTTCACCGACAAAGCGCCCTTCACCACCTTGGAGCAGCTGGACAGCGCCAAGAAGATGGCGGCGCAGACGGGCAAGAAGTACATGGTCTATTACGGCGAGCGGCTGCATGTGGAAGGCGCGGTGCTGGCGGGCAACCTGATTGAGCAGGGCGCCATCGGCAAGGTCATCCATGTGGAGGGCTTCGGGCCGCATCGGCTGGGCGCGGCAGGGCGGCCGCAGTGGTTCTTTGAAAAGGAGAAGTATGGCGGCATCCTCTGCGATATCGGCAGCCACCAAATCGAGCAGTACCTGTTCTATGCGGGCGAGGAGGACGGCACCGTCTCCCGCAGCCGCATTGCCAACTACGCGCATCCGCAGTATCCGGAGCTGGACGACTTCGGCGACTGCGCCATCAACGGTGCAAACGGCACGACGTTCTACTTCCGCGTGGACTGGTTCACGCCGGACGGCCTGCGGACGTGGGGCGACGGGCGCACCATCATCATCGGCACGAAGGGGTACATTGAAATCCGCAAGTATGTGGATGTCGGTACGGAGCGCGACGGCGGCAACCATGTGTTCCTCGTCAACGACCAAGGCGAGCAGTACATCAACGCGACCGGCTTGACGGGCTACCCGTTCTTCGGTGATTTGATTCTGGACAGCCTGAACCGCACGGAAAACGCGATGACACAGGCGCACGCCTTCAAGGCGGCGGAACTGTGCCTGATTGCGCAGAAGCAGGCGGAAATGGTGTATCAAGCGAAATAATACTATTTCCGGATGAAAATGCGCAAGCAGATGGCGCAGGTGAATCCGGAAATAGTATAAAGCAAGAAAGCAAGCCCGTCGGCTGCCTGTGATTTGTACAGGCGGTCGGCGGGCTTAGTTGGTTGTATACAATTTGCGCTTACAGGTACTTGCCGCAGGGAATGTCGATATTGATGTTCTTGAGATTGTGGACTTTCGCGCCACGGATAAGGATTTTATCAATCATGGTGATGCTCCCGATTTATAGGATGATTTAGGCTTGGAAGATTAGGGCTTCGAGGTTGACCCACATGGCAGGGCGGACAGACGTTTGGGTATCGCTGACATCGTCGACGAATGAGGCTCCACCGCAATCTACAATTGTTGCCTCATTCTGACTGTAACCGGGCGACCGCAGCCACCAGTCTACACGATTGACATCATCGTCGTCATCGTCGTCATCGTCGTCGTCATCGTCGTCGTAAATCTCTGCTCCTTGTGCAATCGCATATGCCGTCGGTTCTATTAGAGCAGCATCATTCCAGCTTTCAATATCAAAGTGCCTGTCGGCTTCTGCATAGCTTAGCAGAAAGACCTTGTCCATTGTGTTGTTTCCACCGTTTGTACTATATTCGCTATCCCCCTGATTTTTGCTATTATCCACGTTCGTTGTCAGTATTGCCGCCTGTGCATCTGCGTTGAATGCCTTGTTGTAGAAAGTATCGTTCAACCACGTCCGCAAGCTACATTTTTCCCATGTCACGTCGGTATAACTGATATTATACGGTTGAGCATCCAGCCCATACTTGCTGACAACCAGTGCATTTAATCCATCGCGCTCCAGAATCAGCCATTCAATAGGTGTCTTGTCCTTTCCTTCGCTTGTTTGCGGATAGTGACCAAAAGTAATATACTTTCCCGGTTGAGCGGCTATTTCCCGCATGATTTCTTTTTCCGACCAGCACAGTTGCGCTGCTTTTGGTTTTTCAACCGCTTTCATCGTAATTTGTGCCTGCGCTAATGCGTTTTTCGCTTCCTGTAATTCTACCTGCGCTTTTGTCAGCTCTGTTTCAGTCGCGTGTTGTTGCCGTTCTATTTCCGCTTTTTCCTTTTCTAAAACAGCAAGCTCATTTTGCAGCATTTGTTTCTTCTTTTCAAAAAATAGACCATGAAATTTACTGATTTCCACTTTGAGTCGGTAAATCTGCTTTTGTTTCTCATTCTTTCGATTTTCTGCTTCTTGCATTTCATTTGTACGCTCATTCAGCTTTTTCTGCATCAAGTCAACTTGCTGTGTTGCTTGCTTCAACTGTTCTTGTGCCGCGATAATCTTTGCATTGTTTGAAGCTGCCAATTGTTCTATAAGCACTTTCCTGTATTCGTCGATGCATTCCTGAAAAAGCTTTCTACTCTCCTGATAATCTTCAATTTTTTTTAATATCAGCAACGCCGCCGGATAATCTTTTTGGTGCATTGCCGAAAGCGCTTGCTCATATTGCTTCTTTTTTTCTTCAAGTTCTATCCTTTTTTTCTTCTGTTCTTTGTCATACGCTTCATTCGCGTTAATCTTCTTCGCATACCCCATATACCGTTGCTTCTGTTCCTCATTCGCAAAGCGCAATGCCCTTTTCCATGTCGGGTCATTATCAATCGGCACACGCAACGTCGTCAGTGCTGATTCCTGTAGCATCTTTTTCGCCACCAAAATCTGCGCCACATACGCCGGGGCATACTCCGCATCCACATCCAGTACTTTGTCAATATATTCGCTTGCCTTCGCAAAGTCCCTATCTTCCAGATACAGGTACACGCGCTTCATCAGATTGTCCGCTTTGCCGCTCTCCTGCACTTCCTGCACAACGGTTTTCTGCACCACCGTGGCCGCCGTTTCGCCCTTCCCGCACAGCTTCTCCACGCCGCGTACAAGATCCTGCATCCAGCCCAGCTTCGCCATGTCCTGCGCCTGCAAGCCTCGAAATTCCTTGGGCATGTCATACGCATCCAGCCCCTTGAAGCACGGAATCAGCACTTTCCGCTTGTCCGCCTTCATCATCCCGAGGAAGCGGCTCCACTCGTTCTTCACCCAAACCGCATCATAGTATTCGTACGTCGTCCCGAACGCCAGCATCACCTTCGCGGAGGACAGCGCCGCGTAGATGTACGGCTCGTACTGCGTGCCCAACTTGTCCTCCAGCGTAATCCGGCTGAAAAACACCTTTAAACCCTTGGCGGTCAGCGCCTCGTAAACATCCTGCGCCAGCACGCTGTCCTCGGTGCGGCTGCCGTCCTCGGCGGTCTCCTTGTAGCAGATGAACACATCGTAGGGCGTTTCGTTCTGCGCAATCGACAGAATATCCTTCTGGATGCGGTCGATGGTTTTCGCTTCCTCGCGGTAGACCTTCCGCGCGACAGGGTCGGCGTAGTCGCACGCCTGCTCGAAGTTGCTGTCCTCCATGATGGAGGTCGGCAGGGTGCGGTGGCAGGTGGGAATCTTGCTGCCGGTGGCAGGGTCATCCACATACTCGATGCCGTACGCGCACAGGCACAAGCCCCAGTACGCTTCCGCCTCTTCGGGGAACTCCGCCACAATCTGCTCATAGACAGCGGATGCCTTGTCGAACTCGCTGTTCATGCGCAGGCGATTCGCGCGGTTGAACAGGTTGGTTTTCTTCTCACTGTCCGCGCTGGGGATGGTCTGCTTGCTGCCGCAGTATTCGCATTCGCAGACGGTGCTGCCCGGCTCAAAGTCAAGGTCCCCGCCGCACATTTTGCACTTGATAATCATGATTTACTTTCCCGCTTTCTCCTGCTTTGCAATCACTTTGCGCTGCGCCAGCGCCGCCGTCAAGCGCTTGATGGCATCGGGATTCGCCCCTGCCGCCAGCGCATCCACCTGCGCCGCAATCTCCCCGTCGAGGTTCGTGGGCATCGGGTCGGCGAAGCGAATTTCCTCCGCAAGGCGCTTCATGTCCGCATCCCCCGATGCGGCCAGCGCGTTCGCCTTCTGCCGGATGACCTTCCACGCGGCGGTGCTGTCCGCCATGTGCGCTTCGCTCTGCGATACCACCACGCGCGCGGCATCCTTCACCGTCAGGCAGATGCCCGTCACGGCGAAAATCAGCACCTCCGCCAGCACCGTCACCCACGCGGGGCAGAGCGCCGCCAGCCCCATCAGCGCAAAGCCGAGAACGACCTGTACCGCCAGCGCCACCGCGCCCACCTTGAAAATCGGCCAGCCCAGGATCTTGCTTTCCAAGCCATCCTTGCGGAACGCGGCATAGAACGTCCACGCCGCCAGCAGGAACATCAGCACGGTGCATCCCGCCGCAATCCACCACGATGCCGTCCGGCTGAACGGAATCAGCACCATCAGCACAAGTGCCACCACCAGAAGAATCCCCCAGATTGTCCATGCGTGCTTGCTCAGTTTCATTGCTTAGTCCTCCCGCTTCTTGCCGCAGTTCGGGCAGAATTTGCTGCTGATGTTCGCCTGTCCGCAGGCGCAGTTCCACGTTTCGGGCTTTTTTGCACCGCAATTCGGGCAGAATTTGCTCGTGATGCCCGTCTGCCCGCACGCGCAGTCCCACGCTTCGGGCTTCTTCGCGCCGCATTCCGGGCAGAATTTGCTCGTGATGCCCGCCTTGCCGCAGGTGCACGTCCAGCCCTCGACTGCGGGAGCTTCCGGGGTCAAGGCGCTCTGCATCACCGGCTGAATCGCGTCCTTCGTCATGCCAATGACGCTGCCGACCGCGCCCAGCCCAACGCCTAACTGCATCGCGTCGCTCGCCATGCCGCTGATGCCGCCCGCTGCGCCGCCGTTGCGCATGGCTTCCAGACCCACCTGACGGCTCGTCTCCTGCTGGTAGGTGTAGCCCTTCATGCGCATCTCCTGCGCCTCGGCTTCCGCCTGCATCCGGTAGATGTCCGCCTGCGCCTGACCCGCGATTCGCGCCGCGTCGGCATCGCCCTGCGCGGCAATCATCTTCAGATGGACATCCGCCTTGAGAATTTCCGCCTCTCGCGTTTTCAGGTACAAATCCGCGTGCTGCTGCTTCATGCGGCGGAAATTCGGGTCATCGTCCGGCGTGACGATGTTGCTGACGTAAAATTCCGGCACTTCCAGCCCGTACGATGCCAGTTCCGCGTTGATGGCGTCGCGCAGACCGCGGCTGATGGTGTCGAGATGCTCGTCCAGCTCCAGGACGGAAATGTGGTTGCTCTTGATGATTTTCGCCAGATTCGCCTTCACCTGCGTCATGATGAGCGTGCGGAAGTACCCCAGCCCGTTCTGGTTAAAGACTTCCTCCTGCTTCAGCCCCGCTGCCGTGCCAACGACGCGGATGAGCAGCCGCCGCGCGTCGCTGACCCGCAGGTTAAACGCGCCCGACGCCCCCAGTTCCACATGGATGCCCGTCACCGGGTCAAACATGCCGACTTTGCTCGGCGTGCCCCACTTGATGCCCAGCTGCGTCGTCAGGTTGACGAAGTAGACCTCCGCGCGGAAGGGCGTGCCCTGCGTCGGCAGCTGGTAAATGCTGTTCATCTTGGGGAGCGTTGCGGTTTCCAGCGTGTAGCGTCCCGCGCCGAAGGAATCCAGCGCTTCGCCGTTGCGGAAGAACACGGCTTCCTGACTTTCGTGCACAATCAGCTGCGTTCCCGTGGTGAAATCCGTCAGCGGATGCTTCCAAACAATCGTCTGATTGTCGCCCTCATAGCGGATGACCGCCGGAATGCCCTCCGCGCGCACCTGCGCCTTCTTCACCTCCGCCTGTACGTCGTTCACCGCACCGCAGACGGGGCAGTCCACCTCGTCCACCGTGCTGTCCGCGTTCAGCTGGCAGTCGCACCGATGGCAACGGAACGACACGGCCTCCCCCACCATCAGCGCCGATTGGCACACCGGACAGCGGGCATCCACCCCGTCGGCTTGGTCGAAAACGACCTGATTGCCGCAGGACGGGCACTTGCGGCTGGCTAACCTTTCGGTTTTGACATCAATGATATTGCCGCACGCGCAGCGGACGCGGCGGCTTGCGAACAGACCCGTGCTGGCCTGCACATACTGGTGGCAGACAGGGCAAGCGATAACGAATTTACTCATAACGGCAGTTCCTCCTCTATCTCATTCCTCATGCTGGAAATTGCGCATGTGAAAGGAAAACATTCCACTTTGATTATACTGCATATATGCGCTGATTTCAAGCGGTTACAGGGCATTTTGCACCCTGATGCGACAAAAACAAGGCGGCTTCCGGGGGTGAGGGGAAGCACCGCAAAGGGGGAATTAAGGCAAGTAAATGTCTGATTCAATGTTAATCCACATGACAGGGCGGACAAGGCCAGAGGTGCTGCTAACAACGTTATAAAAGAGAAAACCGTTATGATTTACAATTGCCGCATGGCGCTGTTCTCGCCCCGGCGACCGCAGCCACCACCAGCCGGCATCCGCGCCCTCTGGTGTTTTATAATCTTGAGTATATGCCCCGCGCGCCAACGCATATTCTGTCGGAGTTACGCGGGACGCTCGATTGTTATCCCCAATGCCTTGCCGGTATTTAACCTGCAAATATTGATTTGCTTCTTCATAACTTAGCAAAAATATTCTATCCTGCGTAGTATTTCCTCCGCCACTTTCCCATTCTGTATTGCCTTCAGTCCAGAAGTTATACACCGTGGTTGTCAAAATTGTAGCCTGTTCAGCGGACGTAAACGCTTTGTTGAAAAATGTGTTATTCAGCCATGTACGCAGCGTGCACGTTTCCCATGTAACATCAGTTTTTTCACTATTATATGGCTGAACGTCCAGCCCATAGCGGCTAATCAGCAGTGCCTTGTTTCCATCTCTCGCCAGCACACGCCACTCAATCGGCGTCAAATCATCGCCATTTGCACTTTGTGGATATGTACCCAGGGTAACATATCTACCGCTTGAAAATTGTTCATCTCGCACGGCTATTGCAAGTGTCGGCAGCAATGTGTCAACATCCTTGTACCCCCGAAGTTCCAAAAATTTTTCATACGCGCTTTGATAGCGTCCCTGTTGCATTTGAGAAGTGGCATTTTGATAACGAAATTCTTTTATCAAATCTGGCGCAATTGCAATTGCAAAGTAGGCAGCCACCGCAACGATTAGTACAATCACAAAAATCTTAATAAAGTTTTTCTTAGAGTTGCCTTTCTGTGCACGCCTTGCTTCTTTTGTCAGCCATTCCTGATAGTGCGCTTCCGCCTCTTTCCGCAGTTCCTTCGCGTCACGGTAATCATACAGCGCTTCGTGCTTGAGCAGTTTGATGGTTTTTTCCCATTCAGAGCTGAGGTTGCCCGACCGCCGCATCTTTCGGGATGCTTCCATTTTCTTTGTCGCTTCCATCCGCTTTACCGCTTCACGATAGGCTGTTACGCGGATTTCCTCTGCATCATTCAAGCAATCCTGTGCACGGCGCTTCGCATCTTTATAGTCGGGGATTTGGTTGAACTGCCGGGCGCAGTCCTCCAGAGAATCCGCATCCCGCAAATGATTGGTGGCTGCATTCTGCTTGCTGGCCCATACATAGATTTGCTTCTGCCGTGCCTGTTCCGCCAGCGCAAGGCAATTCTTCGCACACGCGCTGCTTTCCGAATCGCGAATCGCCACAAACATCTCCGCCGCCGTTTTCAGCTGCTGCTCGCTAACGTCGCCGGGTTCGCCGTCGTTTACCATTTTCTGAAACACGTTTGCATTCTGCTGACCATCTCGGCGGCGGCTGCCATTCGCGCGGCGACCATTGGAGTGCTGGCAGCTGGTTTTGTAGCTCGCCAATTCCCGCTCAAGCTGCTCGCGGTTCACTTTGGGATTCACCGCCATTTCAACAGCACAGTCAAAGGCATAGTCACGAATCTGCGCTGCCACGCGCGGCTTCACCTTCTCGATGTAGCCCGCATAAATCGCCCGTTGCTTGCTGTCCGCAAAGCGCAGCGCCTTCTGCCAATCGGGATTGTCCTCATACAGGAAGGGCGCATCCGCCAGCCCCGATTCCTTGCGGATGCGGAAGGCAACGCACACCTTCGCCGCGTAGGCAGGAGCGTATTTGGGATCAATATCCAGCACACGCTCGATATACTCCTCCGCGCTGTCAAAATCGCCGTCCTCCATGAACAGGTATGTGCGCTCCATCAGGCTGTTAATCCCCGGTGTCATGCCGCCCGCGGCGGTCTGCACCACCTGCCGAACCTTCCCGGATGCTTTCGCCTGATTGCCCGCATTCATCACCTTCTGAATCCCGCGCAGCAAGTCCTGCATGAAGCCGATTTTGCTCATGTCCTGACTTTGCAGCATCGACAGTTCTTCCGGCAGGTCGTACGGATCCATATCCCGATAGCACGGAATCAGCAGCCGCTTGTGGTCGTGCTTCATCAGCGACAGATAGCGGCTCCACTCGTTTTTCACCCACACGGCGTTAAAGTACTCCGGACGGCTGCCGATAACGACCATCACCTTCGCGCTGTTTAGCGCCGCGAAGATGTACGGCTCGTACTGCTGCCCAAGCTTGTCCGCCAGCGTGATGCGGCTGAAGAACACCTTCAAGCCCTGCTCGGTCAGCCCATAATAGACATCCTGCGCCCATTGGCTGTCGCGCGTCCGCTGACCGTTCTCGTCCGTCTCCTTGTAGCAGATGAACACGTCATACGGCTTCTTGTTGGCAGAAATTGCCAGAATTCCCTTCTGGATTTCTGCAATCCGCGCCGCTTCCTCCTGATAGATGCGGCGGCTCTCCTCATCCGGCGCGTTCTCCACCGCCGCGAGATAGTCCGCATCAGCCAGAATCGACGCTACCTGCACGCGATGGCAGGTCGGCACGCGCTTATGCGTCAGCGGGTCTTCGACATACTCAATGCCGAATCGGCTGATGACCGCGCCCCAATGCGCCTCGGCATCGTTTTCGTCCTGGTCCAGCAGCTTTTCGTACGCCGCCAGCGCCTTCTCGAACTCACACTGCTGCCGGAAGTGGTTCGCCCGGTTGTAGCGGTTGAGCTTCTGCTCGTCCTCCGCCTGCGGAATCGTCGATGTGCTGCCTCAGTACTCGCACGTCCCGTACATCGCCCCCGGAATGAAGTCAATGTCCCCGCCGCACATTTTGCACTTGATAATCATGGTGCGTCCCCTTGCTGATAACGTCGCTTGAAATGGAATAATTCGTTACGTCGTGTGTATTTTACCACACTTACAGACATTCGGCAAGGTGAAATGTCGAATTTTATGGAGAATGCTTTCCTCGCTTGAAATACAAAAGCCCGCCTTATAATATAAAGAACCCAACCGTGCCATCTTCTGTCCTCCAAATCAGCGCAGCCCTGTCAAGCAGAAGATTGCGCATAGCACAAGAAGTCTCAGGCAATAATGTGCATTGATGGCATGCGGCATAGTTAAGCCCATATAACCCCTGTCCATTGATACCCGTTGATGTCATGCAAAGCGAGTCGCCAGAGCACCATTCCGCCTCATCAAGCAAGTCATCAATTATCTTCTCCAAATGCTCCGATTTAGCCTGCGCAACAAGACCGCCAAGGCTGCCCTCCACATCAGAAGAAGCTGTGTAAATTAAAATCCCTGCCATATTCTCGCCGCTGGGATATGTTGAATAAATTCTTTCTTTCAGTGATGCCGATTGATAACCGCACATTTTTGCAAGCGAACGAATCAATAAGTGCGAAAAAGTATGAAGCAGCACATACCTTGGCGAAGCATTTTCACAGTGGATTTTGTTTTCTTGAATCCGCTCCATCATTAACTGGTAGATATGCTGGTTTTGCTTTTCCCAATCTGAAACTCTCTCTTCATTTAACCGAATAAAAATTCCTTCGCCATGCATATCAATTGCCGGAAGCCATTGTTGCTGCTTTCGTGAAAAAATTGGTGCTAAGCAAGGGCTATTCATGTCTCCATCCCAGCCTTGCAAACGTGTAAATCCAACCATTGTCACAATTTCTGTCAGGCAATCAACTGCCGTGACACTATCCAGCAGCATATGATACTTTTTCGGAGGAGAAATTCGTCTGGAACTGAAATCCGCATTTTCATCTTCCGTTTCTTCACAAAGTGCGCGGTATTCTTCCTCATATAGTTCTCTGAGCGACGCAGGATGCGGCTTGTTCTGTTCTGTGCACAGCACGCGGTAAGCATCCAGAATCTGTTTGTTTGAGATTTTCGGAAGATACGGGCGGATTTTTCGTTCTATATAGGATTGCAGCGCTTCATCACTCTTTCCTTCCATCGCATCGAGATGTCGAAATAGTATTTTGTTGACCTGTGTACTCCACGGTGGAATGTTCAGTGCGCTAATATTTACGGGCATATAGACACCAGCGGATGTTCTCATTCGAGCAACAGCATTCTCTGTGCATGGCGAATCAGCGTCGTGTTCCAACCACGGTTGGCGGCCAGCGCATTTATACACGGCTGCTAATGCCCCTGGAACGAACGCTTCTTGCATACTGCGTGTTTTTCCACACAGTTCACAGGATACCATCAGACTGCCCAAGTTTGTTCGCCCATTAATATTGAACAGCTTTAATCGTTCAGGTTCCCCTCCCTGATTTTTTTCACACGCGGCACCTCGGTGAACCCATCGTGAATACGGAAAGTCGTCGATATGACCATGACGGCATGCAACAATAAAACGTGAAGGAACCAATCTATGGTTGCATTCTGGACAGCGCAGTTCTCCTTTCTGCAAGCCAGCAAGCTGCTTGTCCTTCCACAGATATGTACATGCTGGACAATATAAAATTTCAGGGAAACGATATGCACGAATGTCACGACTATACGATTTCTCATAGATTGCTCGATTTTTCTTATCATACTTAGGCTTTACGAAGTAAGCACGCTGTAGCACCTTTCCCAAGCTGTGACAGTGTAAGATTCGTGGGTCATCTTCATCCGCCGGTTTCCAGTCATCAGCTCCACCAATAATAGCGGTTTCTTCTTTGAAATCGACTATTGTCCCCACACCATAAGAAGTTATTAGCTGCGAAGTTCGCAGTTCGCCTAACTCCTTGCCTACATTTCTAATTGATTTTCTCATACTTATCTCTGCCCTTCAAAAAAACACCGGATTGTGTATCAACATTGCGCATGGAATTCATTGTTGGCGGAAAAATTGCATTCCCACTGCGTTCTGCAGGAATAAGCAGTGCTTCTGTATCATTTTCCGATTTATTTAGCAGTTGGTATTGAAAATGCGCACTTCGATTCACTGCTGCTTCATGCCACAGCTCAATAAAGTCATCAAGAATCGCTTCAGCATACTCTACAGTTTCGGCTGATCTCACTTTTATCATTTCAATGAGCTCCTGCTTAATCCGCTGAACGCTCGCATTGTTTTGTCGAAACATGGCTGCTGCTCGATTGGAGCGAAATTCCGGGCACTGGTGGCGTATCAAAATTACAAACACCGCATGAAGTGCCTTATCCATCGTTCTGCACGCATACGGCGTAACGCTGGTCGGCTCGACCATTTTATTCAGCGCTTGATGATACGTTTGGAATTGTTCATAGTGACTTTTGTCTCTGCTACGCAACATGTGCAGAAGCACAATCACCATACCCGGATTGGAACGTCCGACACGACTTGTTGCCTGAATATATTCTGCTGTTGCCTTTGGTTGGCCATAAACCGTCATAAGCCCCAGTCGATTGATGTCAATACCCACGGAAAGCATATTGCTTGAAAGTACGTAGTTTAATGCAGCTGTACTTGGATAATGCCATTGATCCAGCTGATTACGTATCGCAGTAATCTCACGTGTACTCTTCCTGCTCGTAAGTTCACCGTATTCATATTCTTTGGATATTGGTTCCATTCCGACCTCATTGGCTTCTTTTATAAACTTATGCTTGCGCAAGCCCTCGGCATAGGCGCAGACACGATCAATGATTAACGTATCCGCTGAACCCAAGTCTTTAAGGGAGTTAAAGTAACCAACATTTGTCCAAAACTGATCAACAACCTGCTCATCAGTACCGGATTTAATCAGATATTGAAGTGCGAATTTTACAACGCCAAACGTTCTAACGACTGCATCAGGCAAACTTCCCCCTGTCTCACAAAATCCCATGTACATTCTTTCCGGCCGCTCTTCCTTTGTCGCTGTTCGCGCAAAAAATGAATCATCAGCACTGAATCCCGACGGTGGAAATTGAAAAGGTTTTCTGCCATATAGTGCTTGAATCTGTTCACTTGCATTGCATAGTGTCGCTGTCGATGCAAGAATTTTCGGCTGACTGCCATTTTTCATACAGAGTTTCTCAATAGCAATTTCATATAAGCCGCTAATCGAACCCAACGGGCCAGAAATCAAATGCAGCTCGTCTTGAATTAACAGCTCTGGTGGATAGCCAATGCCATCTTCAGCAAAAATTGCTCCTGTCTTTTCTTCCCATGCCAAGCGTGCAAATTTATCAATTGTCCCTATCAGCAGCGTTGGTCTGCGATCATAAATATCATCATCCACCGTTACAACGGGCAAATTATCATGGAACGGACATTGGTTATTAGGGCAATGCGCCATAAATTGTTTGTTTTTAATTTCATATGCATTGCCTGGCAGCAGCGGTGTATTGCAATACGGGCAAGCCGAAAGTTGCACTGGAGAAGATTTTACCTCATCAATCATATTTTGCTTCAGCTTTTCGAGAATCGTTGCTGCAGTTTCCACTTCATCTCTTTCTGAAATTACATGATTTGGTGTCACATCGCTTCCAACCCATAAGCCAATTGAAATTTCCCCGCCAGATAGTTTTTCTTGACGTCGAATCAGCTCACACTCGCAAATCAGCGCTGCCGCACGTTCGAATTGCTGTGCAGTTAGCATCCGGAGTGTATATCGCATGAGTACTGTCACACCGCGTCCTTGCTCTCCACGGATCAAGCGGCGATAGAAGATAGTAAATGCAGCAACACCTAAGTAAGCTTCCGTTTTACCGCCGCCAGTTGGAAACCAAAGCAAGTCCACTTTATTGCGCCATTTGGATTTTAAGTTCACAATGTCTGGAATGCACATTACGACATAACATAGCTGAAATGGGTACCACGATGCCGTCTGTTCTGATTGATGGCGTTTCTTAGCTGACTGGCGCATCATCGCTTTGTTCATAAAGCAGAAAGCTTGCCATGCCACTTCATTCGTTCGCAGCAGTTCAATCCCCTCATGCAAGCGTTCTTGACATTCAGCAATCTGTGAAAGAATATCCTGCGCTGTCGTTTGATAGACATCAGTTACCTTATCACACTGTTTTTGCAGATTTTCCGACCAGGCTGCATATTTTTGCAGATATATTGACATTTCAACGAGGCTTTTCTCTTTCTTTTCATTTGTCCAAGATGACATTCGGAAACACTTCAAGCTGTTATCCGTAACTGCAATCATTTGCGAAACAGCAGCTCGGGGCAAGAATGTACTACGGATTTCATTCACACATACTGCATTTGCCTCCCATGTTGCTGAGCATCCATGCCCTACTGCATAGCTATGCGTTTTTCGATACAAAAAATCCTGTTTCCTGCGTTCCGGGTTATTGCTGCTCCTTCCCGAATTATCAATAGGTCTAAAATCCCCATGCAAAACAAGCTGACATTGAAACAGCGCTGCTGTGTTTTGGGCAATCTCTTTCTTCGATGCCGTTTTGGTATTCTCAAACGATATTGTCCATAGCGTTGTATTCTCGTCAATTTCTTTTCTACGCACAAGCTGAAGGAGCACCTTGCCATCAAAAAGTTCTTGCTTGCTGATATTTTTGCGTAAAAGAAGAGAGCGGCTTCCTGTTGTAAGAGACACACGGCTGTATTCATGCAGCATATAGTCTTTCCCTTTGACAGGAATATCGTGATGTACATATTGCCCCGCGCTAAATGAAAACTTAAGCTCGCTTGTCTGATTCGGCAATGCAAAGGAAATAGCCATAACAGAAGGTCTAAATTGATTGGCTTCGCGAATAATGTCCGATTGTTCTTCGTCGATTTCTCCACCGAAATCAAAGTCAGGTGTTTTCTCTTTCACCTCTGTATGCTGCTGGTCACTCGGAATACCCTCTGGCAATTCCTGCGATCGTTTGGGCCATAGAATCCCGCATACATAAGTATCCAGCGGCGGTTCATGCAGCACTTCATCTACGCAGACAGGGCCGAAGGCATCCCTGTTAATAAAGTCAAAAATCTTATCTCTGGCTGCATAGTATGCTTCATATGCCATGCCTTTTCCCTCCATGCTTTACAAGCTTCCAATTCTGAAAGGTACCAGTAGATATTTTCCATAAATCAGGCAATAGCGTTAATACCATTCGAGAATCGGAAAGCCACCCAGCTCAATTCCAAGCCAGCAGCCTGCTTTGCTGTATCCTTCAGCAACATTGGGAGAACCTGTTGATATCTCCGTCGTTACGGCAGCAATATAAGCATCCCTAATGCTTTTCGGCCAGTACTTGTTGTGATTTGTTGCCTCAAAGCCAGCAAAAAGAGCATCAGTAAACGCCGCTGACGTTCTGCCAATTTGCTGCCCATCAAAATAAATATCAAAGCAGTGCTCTGTTTCGTTCGGGTATAAGTCAACAGGCATTCCCGGCTCCATGCTTGCAAGAACTGATTGAGCAGTTTCAGCATATTCCTTATCTGCAAACGAATCAGGGCAAACATCACCAGCCGCCATTGCAATTCCCTTACAGTACATAGACTTTGCCGCCTTGATAGTGGATGTAGAACTCGTAGGTCTCTTATTACTTGGATAGTTTGTCTGAATCCAACGATTATTTGGGATACACTTCATGCGGAATTTATCATCGAATTTTAGCATATGAACATCTTCTTTCGCTCTTGTGATTGCAACATAGGCTGCTTTCACCGCATCAGCTATATTTTCTTCTTGTTCTTCCTGATTCTTGTAAACATATGGTGAATCCACCCAATAAACATGCTCGGCTTCGCTGCCTTTCGCACGATGTACCGTTGATACAATTACACTATTGCCAGCGCTGTTCAAGCAAATATCCGGCAATCCTTCCATGTGCGAAAGCTTCGATAACACTTCTGGAATGTGCAGAGCCGGTGCATGAGGATGATCATCCATAGCTTTGAGAACATGCCATTTTTCCTCTGCTTCAGCTATCCCATAGCTTTCTGCATTTTTCATAAAGCAGCTTTTTTCCAGAATATCTCCCGCGCTTCCGTGCAAGACTTTCGCAATCCACGGTGCAAGCGATTTATGACTGAGTGCCTGTTTCAGCACATGCGGAACGTTTGCAGTTTCAAACAAAACTTGACTAATGTGCGCAGCTTCCCCGTTTGTTTTACACAGTATTAAGTCTCCTGCGCCACGGAGCTGTTCGGGTAATTCTTTAATATGATAGCTTTTCCATTTTGAACTTGCCCATGTTTTGAAATCGTCAATTGCTGTCCGCTGTGCTGTTTCATCATCAGACAGCATTGCTTCACGGATTTCCTGTCCTTTTTCAGCGAGCTCCTTCGTCTGTCGTTTATTGCCAACAAGTTCATACTGCGTGAATTGCCGTTTTTGAAGCTCCGCTGCAAGGTCAACAAATGACATATCATGATTTTGTTTGCTTGTCCAATCAAAAATTGCCTGGCACCAGTCGCCCAGAAGAAGCACGCCGCAATTCACTTCATCCAGAATTTTTAGCAGCATTCTGGCTCGAACACCCACCGTATCCTGAATTTCATCAACAATAACATAATGCAGCATTTCATCAAGCACGCCCGGATTCCGTTGCAGCATTTTGATAAATTCTTCAATTCGGGTATTGTAATCCCACTTTGGATTCAACTCATCCGCCAGCACATATGTCGCAAATGAATCAAAAGTACGAATATCAAGGCGCTTATCATCCAGAAATTGAGCAGCCTGATAACCAAGTGCATCGCACAGCCGGTCGCGAATTACCTGTACTGCGTTCTTTGAGAAGCAGAGGACAACAATAGCGCCCTCATAATCTTCCTGCAACAGTTTTTTCAGCCTTTGAATGACCGTATATGTTTTTCCTGTACCCGGCCCAGCATTTACCCAAATGCGAGTATCCGAATCAGCATCAATGATTTGGGCTTGTTCAACAATTCGCATGTTGGGTACGTCATCCATTTTAACTGGTATCGCCGTATCTGTTTCTGCAACCGTTTCAATGGTCTTGATTGGCGTTACCTGCATTTCCGGTTTGCTTGCTGCAGGTGCGTTCATCCTCTCTGGCTCTGCAATCTTTGCACAGTCGCTCTGAGACTTCATTTCGACTTGCTGAATGCTTATTGAATCCTCATGCTGTGCAGGTGTATTCCTTTTTTCATCGGCTTTAGCAGTGTCCAATGTTTCTTCCGTCTTACGCTCTATTCGCTCATAGTTCGGAAGATTTTGGCATGTGGCATACATTGAGCAGCCATACTCTTCGCAACGGCAAACAAATCGTTCACTCCCCACTGGCACTCCCCACGACATAGTTCCATGCTCATAGACACAGTCAGGAGCGCCCTGTTCAAGAATCATCTTTTGAGTAGACGTTTTGGGGATGCTATCTCCAGCATAACGTTTCAGTACGCGAAAATCAAGAATATGATATATGAAATCCTGATCATCACGCTTACAGGTTTTGTTGATATAAATATTGCTTTTCAGCGTAATATTACTATTCATCTTCAAAACCTCCTTGTTATATCTTATAGGTGAATGCAAGCTGATTGATTGTATCGCTGACTCCCATACGCTGTGCATAGTCACTATGAATATCAATGTGGACGATCATATCTTCATCAATTTCGCAGTTCAAATAAATGCCCTCCGGCGTAAATCCCTTGATTGGTACGCTAATTCGTTTCAAGACATTTTTCTTATCATCCGCAAACACAAATATTGCATTATCCGTGTCTTCCACAACGCCAAAGCATAACTCATGCGATTTGCAGGGTGCTTCCTGTCCGGGTAAAAACACCGGATAAAAGGAATCATCAGAAAGCAAAACGCCAAAAGCGCTGCAAAGCTTATAGACCGGCTCTTTCTCGCACAAAATTGCTGCTCCGCCAGCCACAGACCATTGTACACGCTCCGGGCGGCAAACGGCAAGGTGATACTCTTCCCCTATCTCTTCGATACGTTGGTAAATCGCCTGCATTTCACAACTTCCGCCCACCATTAAGATGGCATCCATCTGCCCCAGCGCGACCCCTGCTTTATCCGCTGCCGAAAAAAGCAGCTGAATTGCTTCGTTGACTTTTGCATCAATCAGCTTTGAAAATTCATCCAATGTCACATTTTCTCGTACAGTGGGTCTTCCCGCGTATTTTATCAGCATCACAGGCGCAGATTCATCGGAGGACAAGCGTTTTTTTGCTGCCTCTGCACGGTCAAGAAGGCCGTCGCGTTCTTTCGGGGATAAGTCATCAAAAGGACATGCTGTCGATACCTGCCGCATAATTTTCGCATGGATATGGCGTGCAAGCATCTGGTCAATATCATTGCCGCCAAGACGCATCCCTGCAACTGCAAGTTCTGATACTTCTCTGTTTTCGATAGAAATCAAGCTGATGTCCAGTGTGCCGCCGCCCCAGTCGAAAACAGCGACATTGCTTGCCCCAGCCAATTCATCCCGACATTTAACATACGCTGCCGTTGGCTCGCTCACAAACGACTTGATACATATTCCTGCCCTATGTGCCGCCTCACGCAAATCAGCGCGCTGCTCGAATGAGAAGTCAACAGGAATTGCCATGACTGCCTCATTCATGGCACAGCCAGCCATTTTCTCTACACGCTCCTTGATATAGGCAAGGAACAACGCAGTTACATCGAGCGGACTATACTTTTTCTTTCCGACAGCGATACTGTTTCCCGAACCCAGAATTGTTTTGAAGGATGCGAGAACCGTGTATCCCTCGGAAATCAGCTGACTTCGCCGTTTCTTCACCTCACTGCCAAAGAGCGTATCTTTTTCCGGATGCAACGCCACCAAGGAAGGAAAAGGCTGATTGTTTTCGCCATAAGCCGTCGTCGTCAGTCCGTTTTCTGTTGTTAAACAGCCAACAACCGCTGTGTTTGTCGTCCCAAAGTCTATGCCAAACGAAATCATACTCATTATTCCTCCGCAGAAATACCATTGTTTGCGAGAACATCAATCATTTCTTCAAGCAAAGCTCCATAAATCTCCGCCTTTTCATCCTCTGCACAGCCGTCCTGATAGCACTTAATTGCATATGACATTTCTGATGACAGCTTTGCCTTAAAGCCTTCCAGCTCCTGTTTTGCAGAGTTTCCTGCCATCTGTTGAACCTGTGCAATGGTATTTTCCGCTTTTTCTTTCGCTGTTTTTAGATTTTCGTTTTCGGATTTAGCCGTCTCAATGACCGATTCAAGATTGATTTTTATCGCAAGCAGCTTTTCAGTACGTTCTTTCAGCTCTGCAATCTGCGCAGCTTGATATTCAAGCACTGTTTGCTTCTTTTTTAGCTCATATGTTAGTTCCGCAATCTGCTCTGCTTGACTTTGCATTTTCTTCTTTTGCTCATAAGTCCATGCCAATAGTGCTTCAGCCAATGCAACACCATCGGACAGTTTTCCAGCTTGTCTTTGGTGTGCATTATTTTCTTCAGCCGCAGTAGCAGCTACTTCATCCTGCTTATTCTCGCATTCACTTTCCTTGCACATTGTTTTTTCGGAAGATAATGCTCCCGATTCCGAATCTACTGCTGACTGCGGCAGCAATAAATTTTCCTCGCCATTTTGCTCGGTCTTTTCAGTTTCATCGGCAGCATTCTGTTCTTTTTTCAATGATTGATTATTTCCATTCCGTGCAAGGAACTCGGAATACAGCTTTTGTGTGCTTTGCTCCTTGCAGTCGCTAAAGATGATACTGTACATTTTGAAAATTTGTTCTTTTCCATTCGGCCACTCGTTCATATCAAGCGATAAGAGCTTCTGTAAATCTGGTAACGTGCTGTTTTTGCGAAGCTTCATAAATTCAGAAGCCGACCTGTCATCCCCATTATTAGACAGCCAGCGAAGTTCTAAAAGCACTTCGTTAATTGATGTGATTTTAGAAAGCTTCATTTGAATAATTGGAACGATGCGTATCGTTGCGCGTGTTGACAGCTTTCCCGTATTTTTCTCCGCCCAACGAATCATCGCTTGATCCCAGTCAGCGCGCAATGTTTCCTGATAATTCCAATAATGTTCTTGGTAAAACAGTCCAACAATTTTAGCATCAAAACGGCAAAACGCTGCTACACACTCCTTAACTGAAGCCGTGCCATCTCCCAGCGCAGCATCAATTCTGCGGAATAATTCATTCTGCAAAGACTGGTTTGGCTTATTGCGAACACTCGCATTAAGCCTCTCTACCCATTCAGTGATTTTCTCCATAACACACCTCTATTATCATATAAATAGCAATTGCGAAATTGTTCTTAGGTCAAGTATGCGCTTTCTGCACAAAGCAAAATTATTAGGCATACTTGACCATGTAAATTATAGCACAAAATTTCTCAAAAAACGACATGCGAATTGTATTTTTTCTGGTGTACTTTTTCCATCTGATTTCAAAGCAATCGCCGCATTTAAGACGGTAGGCACCTTGCAAATTTCATGCAAAAAGCAAGGCACAGCTGATTTAGCAATTGACCTGAATGCACTTCAAGAGGTATAATAGAGTTAGTGCCGCATCATGTGTGGTCGCACTGTGTGTGATATACTGGAGGACATGCACCATGATTAACCTTCGCAAGTTAGAAAGCGAGCTGTGGGAATCCGCCGACCTGCTCCGAGCAGAGAGCAAGCTGACCAGTCAGGAATACTGTATGCCCGTGCTGGGCTTGATTTTCCTGCGCTATGCGTATAGCCGCTTCCGCTATGTGGAAGCCGAGATTATGAAAGACCGCCCGGTTCGCAACGGGCGTGTACTGCCGGTGGAATCCATCGACTTCCAGCAGAAAAGCGCTATCTTTCTGCCGGAAGAAGCACGCTATGAATATCTGCTGAACTTGGAAGCGGGTAAAGTCAACATCGGCGAAAAGGTCAACCACGCCATGACGCTGATAGAAGCAGAAAGCCCTCAGCTGAGCGGCGTGCTGCCCAAGACCTACACGTCTTTCAAGAACGAACTCTTGTGGGAATTGCTGCGCATCTTCAACAACAGTGCCCTAAACGACATTCAGGACGACATCATCGGGCGCATTTATGAGTACTTTCTCAACAAGTTTGCCCCGGCGGTGGCCTCGGATGACGGCGTTTTCTTCACGCCCAAATCGCTGGTGCGCATGATTGTGAACATCATCGAGCCCAAACGCGGTATTGTGCTGGATCCCGCTTGCGGCAGCGGCGGCATGTTCGTTTCCTCTGCGGACTTCACTGAGCAGTACGGCGCGAACGCGAATATGGCCATGACCTTCTACGGTCAAGAGAAGGTGGAATACAATGCCAAGTTGTGCCTGATGAACATGGCAGTACATGGGCTGAATGCGCAAATCGTTTCCGGGGACGATGCGAACAGCTTCTATCACGACCATTTTGGTCTGGAGGGCAAGTGCGACTTTGTGATGGCGAATCCGCCTTTCAATGTGGACAAGGTCAAGAGCGAGAGTACCTTCGCTGCTGGGCGCTTGCCCTTCGGGATGCCGAGCGTGAATCCCAGCAAAGAAGTCAGCAATGCCAACTATCTGTGGATTAGCTACTTTTACAGCTATCTGAATGAGCACGGGCGTGCGGGCTTTGTCATGGCAGCATCCGCCACCGACAGCAACGGGCGCGATCGAGACATTCGCCGTCAGCTGGTGTCCACCGGGGCGGTGGATGTGATGCTGTCTGTTGGTACGAACTTCTTCTATACCAAGAGCCTGCCCTGCACGCTATGGTTCTTCGACAAGGGCAAGAAACTCGACTTGCGCGACAAAGTGCTGTTCATCGACAGCCGCAACTACTACACCGCCGTGGATCGCACGCTGAACGAGTGGAGTCCGTGGCAGATGAAGAACCTGAACGCCATCGTGTGGCTGCATCGGGGCGAAACAGAGAAATACCACGCATTGGTGGCTGACTACTGCGCCGCGCTTGATATGGCGGCGGATTGCACCTTCGCCCAGCGCGCCGAGCAGCTGCAGCAAGAGATAGCCAGCGTCACCGCAGAATGCAAGGATGCCGTTGCCGCGGCAGCCCGCAAGGACAAGAAGCGCATACAGGCGCAGTATGACGAATTCCTCGCTGCCATACAGGAGAAGCTGACAATTGCGAAGGAAGCGTGCTGGCTAACCGACAAATTCGGAGACGGCGAATACCGTGACATTCCCGGTCTTTGCAAGGCCGCCACGTTGCAGGAAATTGAGGAAAAGAATTGGAGTTTAACCCCCGGCGCGTATGTGGGTGTAGAGGCACAGCAGACGGATGATGTGGATTTTGCGGAGCGGATGCGCGAAATCCACGCGGAACTGCTGACGCTGCAACAGCAGAGCGACGCACTGATGGAAACCATCTCGCGGAATTGGGAGGAGATGGGGGTATGAGTTGGAAAAAAGCAAAATTATCTGAATGCTGTCAGAGCATTTCCGATGGTGACCATCAAGCACCACCGAAGAGCAATAAAGGCATTCCTTTTGTCACCATATCGAACATCAAGGACAACTCTTTTGATTTTACAAATTGCATGCATGTACCGCAATCATACTATGACAATTTACTTGCCAAGCGAAAACCGCAGAAAGGTGACATTTTATATTCTGTTGTCGGTTCGTTTGGCATACCTGTTTTGATGAAAGAGAATGTCAAATTTACATTTCAGCGACATATCGCAATATTACGTCCTAACCCACACATTGTTGAGCCAGCATATATGTATTATTCAATGTTAAGTAAGGCATTCTTTTTGCAAGCTGATGCAGCAGCTATTGGCGCAGCTCAAAGAACAATCAGTCTTAGCAGTCTGCAAAATCTAACAATCAATCTTCCCGACCTTCCCACCCAGCGCCGCATTGCCTCCATCCTTTCTGCTTATGACGATCTAATTGAAAACAACCGCCGCCAAATTAAGCTGCTGGAAGAAGCTGCACAACGGCTCTATAGAGAGTGGTTTGTGGAACTGCGCTTTCCGGGACATGAGAGTGTGAAGGTAGTTGATGGCGTGCCGGAGGGGTGGATGAAGGGCACAGTTGATAACATAGTCAAACTGTTGAGTGGCTACCCATTCAAAAGTTCCGAATATGTTAGCAGCGGCAAATATCGACTTATTACCATAAAGAATGTTAAAGACGGCGAGTTTTCCCCTGACAACGTAGACTACATAGATCAGCTTCCGGATAAAGTTCCTTCACACTGTATACTGACAGAGGGAGATATTCTTCTTTCTCTTACTGGAAATATTGGTAGAGTATGCATCGTTAATGGATATAACTATTTGCTGAATCAACGTGTTGCAAAATTGCAAACTTTGCATCCTGCATATGCATATTGCATGTTTAGAAGCAAAGAGATGTTGAATAAGATGACAGCATTGTCCAATGGCGTTGCTCAACAAAACCTGAGTCCTATTAGGGCTGAAAAAATTCGCATATTAATTCCATCCTCAAATTTATTATTCCAATTTAAAAACATCGTAGAACCTATAATTTCACAAATTATCCTTCTGAATAACCAAATTACTTTTGCTTGTGAAGCCCGTGACCGGCTTTTGCCTGAATTGATGGACGGAGAAATGGAGGTATAATTGTGACGAATCAACAAAAAAGGTTGTTGGCTAACTATGCAGAAATCAAGCAGATTTCTACCGGAAACCTCTTAATTAACATTCCAGATTCGGACTATCCGAAATATAAAGACACATTAGACTATCTTGTCGAGTATCATTTTATTCAGCCTTTTGATATTGATAGTGGAGATTCGCAAGTGTTTTTGAAAACAGACGCTTTCGATACATTTACTGAATATATGCTTTCACAAGAAATGGAGGACACCGAAGTGCAAACAGCATATGATAACAAAAAAGTCTTTATCGTGCATGGTCATGATCATCAACTTCTTGATGAAGTTAAGCTGCTGCTCTTTCAAATTGGATTAAAGCCAATTGTCCTCATGGATGAAGTAAATGCAGGGCGAACTATTATTGAAAAACTCGAAGACGCGACTGATGTTGGATTTGCTATTGTCTTGTATACTGGTTGCGATGAAGGAAGAAAAAAAGGCTCTTCCTCTTTGCGCGATAGAGCGCGGCAGAATGTCATTTTCGAGCATGGTTATCTATGTGCAAAACTTGGGCGTAATCGTGTTGTCGCTTTGAACAATGATGATATTGAAATTCCAAGCGACCTTGCTGGTATCCTGTATATTCCGCATTCATCCACCGACTGGAAAATGAATCTTATACGAGAAATGCAAAATGCTGGATTGGACTTTAGCCTCACCAAAGCATAAATCATACACTAAATGCCGAAAGATTGAGGTGACTTAATATGAGCTACTCCTATTCCGAAAACGTCCTTGTTCAAGGCGCCGCCGGCGACCTGCTCCACGACGAGCTGGGCTGGGAGCTGGTTTATGCGCACAACCGTGAAACGTTGGGCGCAAACGGCACGTTGGGGCGCACAGACTACCATCAGGTGCTGCTCACCAAGTACCTGCGTCCGGCTTTGTTCCGCCTGAACAGCTGGATGACGGAGGCTTATGCGGACAGCGTGGTCAAGTCGCTCATGGAAACCTCCTTTTCTGCCACGCCCATGCAGACCAACGAGCAGAAATACCGCCTCATCACTGGCGGCGTTCCCGTCAATTTCCGCCTGCCAAACGGCAACATGGAAACGCGCATGGCACGGCTCATCGACTTCGACAACCCCGCCAATGATCACTTTCTCGCCGTAAAGGAAATGAAGATTGACGGCGCACTGTATCATCGCCGTGCGGACATTATCGGCTTTGTGAACGGCATTCCGCTGCTGTTTGTGGAGTTCAAAAAGCTCGGCGTGGATGTTCGCCAAGCCTATGATACCAACTATCACGATTATCAGCATACCATCCCGCAACTGTTCTGGTTCAATGCTTTTGTGATGCTCTCCAACGGCGTGGAATCCAAAATCGGCACATTGGGCAGCAAATATGAGTATTTTAGCGAGTGGAAACGCCTGAATGAGGGCGAACAGGGTGTTGTCAGTCTGGAAACCATGCTGCGCGGTATCTGCAAAAAGGAAACTTTCCTCGATTTGCTGGAAAACTTCATCATCTATGACCATTCCGACAATCATACTGCCAAAATTCTGGCACGAAATCACCAGTATCTCGGCGTGAATGAAGCCATTGAAGCCTATCGAGATCGCAAGCTGCGCGACGGCAAGTTAGGCGTATTCTGGCACACGCAGGGCAGCGGCAAAAGCTACTCCATGGTGTTTCTGTCGCAGAAAATCCGCCGCAAGTTTTCGGGCAGTCCAACGATCATTGTGCTGACCGACCGGGACGAGCTGAACAAGCAGATTAGCGCTACTTTCGAGAGCTGCGGATGTCTTAACGGCATGAAATCCAGCACGTTTGTCCCGTCCAGCGGTGCGCGGCTCGTTGAGATGCTGAAGGGCAATCCCAGCTATATCTTCACGCTGATTCAGAAATTCAACAATGACCACCCCGACCCCATCACGCCGAATCACGACATCATCATCATGAGCGATGAAGCTCACCGCACGCAGAACGGGCTTTTTGCCGACAACATGATGAAGCTGCTGCCCACCGCCAGCCGCATCGGCTTTACCGGTACGCCGCTGTTCGCCTACGACAACATCACCGAGCGCACCTTCGGCGGCTATATATCGGTGTATGACTTCAAACGGGCGGTCGATGACGGTTCCACGGTTCCCCTCTACTACGAGAATCGCGCCGATCAGCTGGAAATCACCAATCCCAACATTTCCAACGAACTGACCGATTTGCTTGACAGTGAAAACCTTACACCCGACCAGCAGGCAAAAATGGAACGGGAATTAGCGAAGGATATTCACATCATCACCGCCGAAAAGCGGCTGCGCGCCATCGCAAAGGACTTTGTGAAGCACTACACCGACATGTGGGACACAGGCAAGGCGATGTTCGTGTGCATCAACAAAGTGACCTGCGTGCGCATGTACAATTTCGTGCAGGAATACTGGCAAGATGCCATCCGCCAGTTAGATGCGAGCCTGCGCACGGTTTCCCAGCAGGAAGCGCAGGAAATGCAGCGCAAGTTGGCATGGATGAAAGAAACCGAAATGGCGGTTGTCATCAGTCAGGAGCAGAACGAGTGGCAGACCTTCGACAACTGGGGGCTGGACATTCGCCCACACCGCGCCAAAATGGAAGAGCGCAGGCTGGACAAAGAGTTCAAGGACAGCGAAAATCCTTTCCGCGTGGTATTCGTATGCGCCATGTGGCTCACCGGCTTTGATGTCAAGAGCCTTAGCTGCCTGTATCTGGACAAGCCTCTGAAAGCGCACACGCTGATGCAGGCCATTGCCCGCGCCAATCGCGTCTGCGAGGGCAAAACGAACGGCTTAGTAATTGACTACATCGGCGTTGTGAAAGCGCTTCGGCAGGCACTGGCAGACTACACATCCGGCGGGCGAATTACGGTTGACCCCACGCCGGATATTAGCCAGCTGTACAGCAAGATTCGTGCAGTTATCGACGAAATCCGACAGCTGATGCTGGCGCATTCGTTTAATTTGGACACCGCCGTTTGCAGCGACAGCTTTGCACGAATCGAGTCTGTGCAAGATGGTGCGGATGCACTTTCCGGCGATGCAGATACGCGCAAGCGCTTCGGTATCATCGCGCGTGAGCTGTTCCGCATGTTCAAGTATGTCGAACATGGTCAGCTGGACAGCGAGCGCAAGGAGAAGGATGCCATCAGCGCGATTTACGATGTGATGCACGCGCGTGTCCTTCATGCCGACAATTCCACGCTGATGAAGCGCATCAATGATATTGTCAGCGACGCGATTGATGTAAGAATCAACGATGATAACAAGGATAAGACGTTTGACATCAGCAAAATTGATTTTGAACGGCTTCGCGCGGAATTTATGCGGCGGAAACATCAAAATCTGCTTTTGCGGGATTTGCAGCAGCTGATTGAAGGTCGTCTTGCTGAAATGATGGCTCGCAATCCAACAAGAATCGACTACTACGAGCGGTATCAAACCATTATCAGCAACTACAACGCCGAACAGAATCGTGCTGCCATCGAAAAGTCCTTCACCGATTTGCTGGCACTGGCCAATGAGCTGGACATCGAAACGGAGCGTTATATCCGTGAGGGCTTCGACAACGAAGAGCAGCTTGCGCTTTTTGATTTGCTGAAAAAGGACACGCTGTCCAAGGAGGAAATCAAGATGCTGAAAGCCTCTGCGAAAGAGCTGCTAAGCACCATTCGTAAAGCTATCGCCAATATGAACAACTGGCGCGAAAAGGAAACCACCCGCGCTGAAATGGCAAAAATCATCCGCGACACGCTGTGGCACAGTCTCCCCACAAGCTATACGGACGCGGATATGACCAACTGCCGTCAGAAAATCTACACTTTTGTTGTAGAACGTTCCCCTATGATAGCGGGTGCATGGGCATAATACTATTTCCAAATGAAAATGCGCCAAGATGCGCGGCGAATTTTTCGTTCTGGCTAACGGGAACGAAATGCAGCGTAGCAGCGCTACGCTAAATGGAGTGAGCGGACGCCAGAACGAAAAAGGCGCAAGCAGATGGCGCAGTTGAATCTGGAAATAGTATAAGACTTGTTTTCATGACGAACGCAATACGGGGCAGCAAGCTATTCTTTCGCTTGCTGCCCCTTTGCTGTTATGCCTTTGCGCTATGCTCTTCCTTTTTTCCGCGGAAACAGCGAATCCCTGTAAACACAATCACCGCAACCGCCACGAAATCCACCACATAAATCGTGATTTTCCACCATGCAGGACGATAGTATGCCACGCTGATGTTCATGGCATTCGAGTTGACCACCGTGTAGAGAATGTTCTTCACGCATTGGCGAAGGATCTGCATGTCCACCGGGTCGGATGCGTCGCACCAGTTCGGCTGAATAACGTCCGGCAGCGTCATGTCATTGCCCAAATTCAAGTCACCGCCTGCATATGCCATTTGCCGCAAATTCATGTAGGAGGTCGTATTGAAATCGGTGATGACCATGCCTTGGAAGCCCCATTCGTTCCGCAGGATTTGAGTCAGCAGCCGATAATCGCCGCCTGTCCAGCGCGTACCGATGCGGTTGAAGGAGCTCATCACTGCTGTGGTATGCCCTTCCTTGACCGCGATTTCAAACGGGCGCAGGTACAATTCGCGCATTGCTTGTTCCGTCACCCAAGTGCCCGAACCGTTGGAGGAACGATGCGTTTCCTGTTCGTTGAGCGCAAAGTGCTTCACGAAGCAGTAAACGCCCTTGCTGGCGCATCCGCGGATTTCCGCCGCCGCCATTTTGCCGTTGAACAGTCCGTCTTCGGAAAAATACTCGAAATCGCGACCGCCGAAGGGGCTTCTGTGGATATTGACGCCGGGCGCATACCAGCCGGAATACGGCAGATTGTTGCCCTTTCCATCCGCGCCAATCAATCCTTCCGCGCCTATCATTTCGCCGATGTCTTCCATCAGCTCCTGATTCCATGTCGAAGCCATGACGACTTCCGCACAGTAATAGCAGCACTTCCAGTAGATGCCGCTGCGATCCATGAAGTTCGTGAAGCCAGTCGGGCCATCTGTGTCGTTCGTGGCAGGCTTGCCAATGATGGACAGTTCATTCGTTTTGAATGCGCCCATGTTGCACATTTTCACCATGTCCTCGACAGACAGCTTGTCCAGAATCGCATCCCAGCGCGGGTCATCATACGACACTCGCTGATTCTGCCCATTTTCATCCGTCAGCAGGTCGCGAAGCACCAGTGAAATGTCCGTCTGACTTGTTGCGGGAAGCCCCAAGTCAAAGAGCGCATCCGCCTCTTCATTGTTGTGGTCGCGGTTTTGAAGCGCTTCGAGATATTCTTCATCCACCGTTCGGTCATCCACAGAGGGCGCTTCCGGCATCGTGCCTTCCCAATCTTCGCGGGAAAGCAGCGTCTGGAGATGGTAATCAGAGCTGTCCAGTTCCAAGTCCGTGTAACGGTTTTCTATGGTATTGCCTGTTACCGGGTCTTCGCTAATGATAATGTCGTCTTTCACCGTGAACGGCACTTCAAATACGCGGTCATGCGCATTCTTGCTGACGTACAGTGCGTAGTCACCCGCATCCAGTTCAAAGCAGTTATCCCAGTTTTCGTTCTTGTCCGTATAGTCGTAGGATGCCAGATAGTACGGGTCGCAGGTCAGCGTCAGCGTGCATTCCTCGCCGGGCGAAAGCAGCGGCGTCTTGGCAAAGTCCAGCAGAACAACTTCGGACTTCTCCACGCTGCCGGGCGTATACGGCGCATGACCGTAGAGCTGCACAACGTCCTTGCCAGCGACGCTGCCCGTATTCTTTACGCGCACAGTCACTTCCATCTTGTCGCTGACATCGCTGAGGACGAAGTTTTCCGGCGCACTTTCCAGTGTCCAGTCAAACGTCGTATAGCTCAGACCATAGCCAAACGGATACACCACTTCCTGCGCATACCATTCCGGGTCATCCGCGCCGCGCGTCTCGTAATAGCGATAGCCGACGTAAATGTTCTCCTCATAGTCCACAAAGTAGTAGTTTTCGTTTTCCAGCCCAAGATACCGGTCGCCGCTGTCCTTGCCGGTAATCAGATTATCGCCAAAGTTCTGCCACACCGGGCTGTTCTTGAAATTCACCGCGTAGGTATCAACCGTGCGCCCGGACGGATTCACTTCGCCGTTCAGGATGCGTCCCAGCGCATTTACGCCGGATGCACCGGGGAAGCCCATCCAGATAGCTGCGTCGATTTTGTCCTGATAGGCATAATAATCCGGATGCGTCAAAAATGCCAGTTCCATCGGTGAACCACTGTTAATCAGCACAACAACCTTCTTGAATCCTGCCTCGCAGACCGCCACCAGCAAGTCCGTTTCGTTCTGATCAAGCTGCAGGTAGTGGTCGCTGTTCTGCCGCGCCCCTTCCACATCCTTCATTGAACGCGGCAGGTCAAAACCTTCGCCGCCGATGCGGGTCAGCACAACCAGCGCCGCGTCATTGTAATCCTTGTAGGTATCCGTGATTTCCTTCGTATACAAGCGCTGCGGCGTTTCCCCAATGGAGTAAAACACGGTATTCCCGTCATCCAAGTTGGTGGAATTTTCTGAGCGGCGTGCGCCGGAGCGCTTATCATCCTCATAGAAGGGCTTCATCGCCGGATTGACCGCAAAGCCCGCATTCTGCAAGCTGGTATAGAGGTCGATGGCTGCGGACTTATCGCCGCCGGACGACCCCGAACCGCCATAAGCAAGGTTCACACTGTTCTTGCCAAACACAGTGATGCGGCTGCCTGATGCCAGCGGCAGCGCATTTCCCTCGTTCTTGAGCAGCACAAAGCCTTCTTCGCAGATGCGCTCGTTGAGTTTGTTCGCCGCCTGATAGACTTCGTCCTTGTTCGTGTATTCGGTGGTATACAGTGGTGTCACGCCCTCGGCATAAACCGCCACGTCGCGTCCCAGCAGAGAGGCCAGCACATCCTGCATGACAAACTGCGTCAGCACCGTCGCGACGGTCAGCAGAATCAGCACCAGTGCGCTGACAATTGCCCATACGCGAATCAGCTTTTTCTTCGTTTTCTGCGCCATGTTCTCCTCCGCGAAATCAGTACATCATTGGCAGATTGTAGTTTGCATCCCACGTTACAACCGCCGTCGTCGTCAGCTTGATGCAGTCCACCATCGGCGCTGTGCCTTGATACGTTCCCATGCCTTCACCCATCGGGTTCACGCTGTTATTCGTCACAAGGCGAATCGTGTTTGCGCCGACCTGCAAAGCGACGTTCTGAATAACAATGCAGTCTGCAAATTTTGCTCCTTTTTCCAGTGCAATCGCATCAAACATCACCGGCTGACCGTTGATTTCAATCGTGTAGTTATCGGGCGAGAGGCTGATGTTGTCCATTTCCGCCGCAACCCGCAGCGTCAGCACTGCATCCGACACCGCTTCGCTGCTCGCCAGATAGAAATCCAACGACAGCCCTTTTTTATACAGGTACGAGACATACTTGCCATTGCTGGCGTCCAGATTCGTCGCATCGTTGACTATCATGGATGCGCCGGATGCAGAACCGGACATGCCCGGTCCTTCCTTGCCCAGCAAGCTGGTCTGTTCGGCTTCAAACGTATACGTCGCTGCGCCCGTTTTGAGCGATTTCCATCCCGCATAGATGGTCGTTTCGCCTTCAATCGCGTTTTCCTGCACATACGGCACGGTGCAGGCTGCATCGGCATACCATCCGATAAATTCAAATTCGTCGCGTACCAGCGCTAAGGACAGCATCCGTGCCGTTTCACCGGATTTTACCTGCTGCACATAACCGTCCGGCAGTACGCCGTAATAGTTCAAGCTGTACGTCACAGGATAATACACGGCATCGTCCGCCAGCCAGTTCGCATAGAGTGTCATGGGCTGTTCAACCACCTGCGCAAAATCATACAGTACCGTGCAGGCAGCATCGGTATACCACGCATCGAAGGTATAACCATCACGCACGGGATTCTCCGGGGCTTCTACGCCCTTGCCCTGACGTGCCGCTTCTTTTTGCGCTTCTGGTGCACCGTCGTAATTCAGCTCGAACGTCACTTCTGCGCCTTTTTCTGCCACATTGATATAAAAGGTCACGTTTTTGCCGCCGTAAGTCACTTTCACTGCCTTGCGGCCGGGTGTGTTTGTCTTGACGTTAGGCAGCTTCACATTTTCATCCGTCATCGGAATTTCAGCAGTGGTTTTGTCGCGGTATGTCACCAGCAGCACGCCGCCCTCTGCGGAAAATTCTTCCCCAACCCAGTAATCCATCTTCGTCGGTTCCTGCGCAACAGCAATCTTGCCAACTTTTTTCTCAGCCAGCACGCTCTGCCCCATCAAGCATAAGCAAATCATCAACAGCATCGCTGTAATTCGCTTCATAAACTTTGCTCCTTCCCTTTCATCAGAAAATCAAGGACGGATTCGCTTGTCCGCCAGCGCGAATCCGTCCAGTAAACGAGTTATGCCATATTACTTGACGTGAATCGTCAGCGTCAGCTGCACATAGACCCAGCCTTCGACCGTCGCCGTCGCCGTGACAGTGTAGTCGCCAGCCTCGTTGAATGTGCCGGAAGCAACGCCATCCGCGCCAAGGTTCATGCCGGGAATCGCATCCGCATTCACAATCTTGATGTCGCTGACATCAGCATAGCGCGCCGTAAAGAGGGGCGTAATGATGTTCTTGCCGCCGCCCCAACCGCCGAACTTGTCGCCCACTTTGTATTCCAACTCTTCCACGATATGATTCTCATAGCCATTGAGAATCGCATTGGAGTTGGCGTTGGAGTACAAAACGCGCTGCGCTGCCTTGCGGACAGCGAAATACTGCGTTGCAGAAGGAACCGTCTCGTAGGTGGACGCATCCTCCCCTGCACGGCGCGCCGCATCAGCTGCTTCTGCGCTGGCCGTATCGGCCGCCACCAGCACGGTGTTCAGCTCTGCGCTCCAAGTACCTTCGGTGCTGGAGCTGTTGCCGCCCTTGCCCTTGCCAATCAGCTTGTTCGGGCCGCCAAGGGGCAGTTCATTGCCCGCGCGAACCATCAGGTTCGTATAGCGATATTCCGGATAGTCCATGTAGTCCGTCACGTTATGGCCGCAGAAGCCCCATTCGCCGCGGGTCAGCAGTTCCAGCAGCGCGTAGTTCGTCGAACAGGTGGACAAGCCAATACGGTTAAACGCCGTCATGAATGCGGAGTTGTTGCCTTCCTTGACCGCCAGTTCGTAGGGCTTAGCATAGATTTCGCGGATGGCCTGTTCGTTCGCCCATGTAATCACGCCGCCGTTCGTATTGCGGTTCGTTTCCTGATTGTTCATCATATAGTGCTTCGTGTAGGTCACAAGGCCCTTTTCGGTCGCAGCACTGCTCAGCTCCGCCGCGAGTTTGCCAGCCAGCAGCGGATCTTCGGAGAGATACTCGAAGTTGCGGCCGCCGAACGCAGAACGATGAATGTTCAGGGAGAAGCCATAGAGACCATTGATATTGAACAGCAGCGCTTCGTTGCCCGTCATGATGCCAATGTCATACAGCAGCTCCGTGTTCCATGTGCAGCCCCATACAGCCGGTGTAACCCAGTTCGTACCCATCTGATTTTCGGGTGCCTGTGCGCCGCCGAACATCGCGCCATTCCAGAAGGGATGTGCCGCCGCGTCATACGCACCGTTCTGCTTCTTGCCGATAGCTTCTACCGCAGGCTGCCCGAATCCGCCGTAGGAGACGATGGTCGCCATTTCGTCCCACGTCAGCTGATTCATGTACTCGTCCCACTTCTTCGTGCCTTCATCGTCAGAGGCAACTGCCACGCCATCCACCACGCTCGGCTCGGTGTACGGCACGCCAGCCAAATCCGCCAGCTGAATCGCCGTTTTGCCGTTTTCATCGCGTGTACCAGCATTCTGCGTCCAAGTCGCAGGAACCTGCGAAACGTACCACGGCGAATCCTCCGTGTCATTCAGGCTGAAATATTCCTTCTGGGCATCCAGTTCATCAATAACTGCCTGATCCCAAGTGCGGTCTTCCTTCGTTGCGGCAGCCGGAACTTCCAGTCCGTCCGCACGGGACATCTGATTGTTTTCCAGCGTTTCATTGACAGAGATGTAGGCTTCCAGTCCTTCATCGCCGGAGAAGAGCGGCTTGATTTCCGCACCCGTGGTGTAGTCAGTCACGCACTGCAAGCCCGTTTCAACCGTGCGGGTAATCGACGCGATTTCTTCATGCGCGTTGCGGCGGATGGACAGCACATAGTCGCCAGCTTCAAGTTCGTAGCCGCGGAACTCGTTGGCGTTGGCGTCGTTCCAGTCAAACGATGCCATATCCTGTGCCACGAACTGCAACGTCACCACTTCGCTCTCGCCGGGCTGAAGCTCCTTCGTCTTGCCGAACGCTGCCAGATTGACATACGCCTTTTCAATTTCGCCCTCGGTGTACGGCGCAGTGTAGTACAGCTGCACAACGTCCTTGCCTGCCACATCGCCCGTGTTCGTCACACGAACCTTCACCGTGATGGTTTCATTCGCCGCATGAATCACCCCAGTCGGCGCAATGTCCCCCTCGATTTCCTGCGTAAAGGTGGTGTAGCTCAGACCATAGCCGAACGGATACACGACGTTCTCGTCATACCATGCTTCGCCGGCATCGTGTCCCTTCGTCTCATAATAACGGTAGCCGACGTAAATGCCTTCGCGGTATTCCACGGAGTGATAATCCGTCATCGTATCGCCGACATAGACGTTGTTGTTCATGCGCTCGCCGTTTTCAAAATTCTGCCCATTCGAACCGAAATTCGTGAACGTCGGATCTTTGGTGAAATCGACCGCGTAAGTATCCGCAGTGCGGCCGGACGGCGAAACCTTGCCAGAGAGGATGTTGCCGATTGCCGCCGCGCCGTCGTTGCCGGTATGACCCACCCAGAGAATCGCATCAACGCCGAGGTTGTCCTCCGTCTTCGGCGCATTCACTTCCGCCAGCTCCATCGCATTGGAGGAGTTGACAATCAGGATGACTTTGGGGAAATTCGCCTTCACGTAGCGAATCAGATCTTTTTCCGTGTCCGTCAGCTCCAGCATGTGCGCATTCGGGTCAGCATTCTCGTCCTGCGCATAGCCGTAAGTCACTTCATCCCTGCCCTCCGAGCCGGAACGGGAAACAACCACCAGCGCTGCATCGCTGTAAGTATCGTAAGTGTAGGCGATGGAATCCGGAATATCCGTCGGCTTCACTTCTGCCGACTTTGTGCTGTAAAAGGACAGCAGACGTTCGTTGACATCAAAGCCCGCCTGCTTCATGCCATCTTCCAGCGAGGTTTTCGGCACACCGTACTGCCCCGGACGGCCAGAGCCAGAGCCACCGCCGCCCATCATGATGTTGGCAGCACGGAAACCGAACATGGACACCTTCGTCGTCGCACTATCCAGCGGCAGCACACCGTCATTCTTGAGCAGCACAAAGCCCTCTTCACCCACCTGAATATTCAGCGCCTTTGCCGCCGCGCGTTCCTGCGCCAAATTCGCGAAATCAGTGTAGTACTTGCCCTGCGAAAGCACAAAACCCGTCTGTGCGCCCGTCACCGGCACCAGCGATTCCTCCACTGTGCCCTCTGCGAACGCCGCAGGAATCGACGTACACAGCAACGCCGTGCAGCTGAGAATCGACAGCCACTTGGAAACCGTTCTCTTCATGTTTCATTCCTCCTCCTTTTGATTGATTGCCTCTCCGCAATCATCGGATAGCTGTATCTTAGCATTTTCTTCCCGTTTTGTGCTGTTTTTCGCGTATCCTTGCATTTTCTCCCCATAAACTTGACTTTTGAGCAGGTGGTTGTTATAATCATCATGCATCGCACCGTTTTTTCGTGAAATAGTGCCAGATAGCCGTATCTGCACATCTACTGCGCGATGAGGGAGGCAGCCATGATTCGCATTGCTATTGTCGAGGATGATCAAAGTGCCGATGACCAGCTGACCGCCTGTCTGGAAAAGCTGTCGCTGCAAAGCAAGGAAGTATTTGATTTATCGCATTATCCCGATGCCCAGCAGTTTTTGTTCGCGTTTCATTCGCAGTTTGACTTGATTTTTATGGACATTGAAATGCCAAACATGGACGGCTTGTCCGCAGCGCGCAGAATGCGTGAAATCGACAGCAACGTCGCACTGGTCTTTGTCACGAACCTTGCGCGCTATGCTATTAACGGCTATGAAGTCAGTGCACTGGATTATATTCTGAAGCCTTTGGATTACGATGCTTTCTATTTGAAAATGCAGAAGGTTCTTCGCTACTGCCAGACACAGCAGCAGCGCCGTCAGCAGAGCGTGGTGATTCCTACCGCGGACGGCAACACCCACTTGCCGCTCAGTGAGCTGCTCTATGTGGAGGTAGTGTCGCACACGCTGATTTACCACACACTTTCTCATGATTACGAAACGTACGGGACACTCAAAAACGTGGAGAAGGAATTGTCTTCGCACGGTTTTTTCCGCTGCAACAGCTGCTATTTGGTCAATCTGCAATACATTCGCCGCATTGATGGCTATACCGTCTATGTCGGCAAAACGCCGCTTGCAATTTCTCATCCCCGGCGCAAGGACTTTCTTGCCGCAATGACCCAATTCTGCGAACGGAGGGCAAATACTCAATGAATCCGACCAATATCTGGGGCTCTTTTAGTTATCTTTCTGCCCTCTTTGTCGCCGTTTATATTGTCGCGATGAAACTGCCCCGAAAAAAAATGTTTCCGTTTCGTCTGCTTTGCTGTACCGGCGTGGTCATCCTCTACAAATGCTGTTCTGATGCCTTTGTTTACGCCCTTCCGCCGGACGATACCGTGACTCTGCTTTCCCGTGTGCTGGATAGTTTTCTGCTGTATTGCCTATCGCTGCTGTCCATTGGCTTCTGCTTTGAATGCGATTTCTGGGCCATGCTGTTCTGTTCCACTGCCGGTTACTGTATGCAGCACATGAGTCAGCGAACGTATCTGCTATTAGTACGTTTCATCAGCGTTTCCATGCACCCACTTCTCAAAGCACTCATGCTGATTTGCATCACGGCGGGATATTATGTTATCCTCTATTTCACCATGATTCGAAAAGCTGACTACCGGGGAACGATGCTCAACAACCGCATACAGATTGTTGTCAGCTGTATCGCCGTGCTGGTTACAATTTTCTTAAATTCCTTTGCGCATCGTGCAGCCATCGGTTTTCCGTCAGTGCAGAGTTATATTATGGTATTTTCCTGCTTAACGGCACTGCTGTCCTTCTATGTGGAATTTGGCTGGCTTGCTGCACGCAAGGCAGAAATCGAAAAGAGCACCGTGCTGCAAATGGCGGAAGACGACAGCAAGCAATTTCAAATTGAAAAAGACATCATCGACCTCATTAACGTAAAATGCCATGACCTGAAGCATCAAATTTCCGCGCTGAACGGCGTGATTCCGCCCGATGAAGTCAAGGCGCTTCAAGAAACCGTCAACATCTACGATTCTATTTTCAAAACCGGCAATCATGCACTGGATATTGTGCTGACGAATCGCAGTCTCCTTTGCGAAAAGAAGGGTATCACGCTGACATGCAGCATCGACGGACAGCCGCTGCAGTTTCTCTCTGATGCAGAAATCTTCTCCCTATTCAGCAATTTGCTGGACAATGCCATCGAAGCTGTTGAGCAAATCAAAATTCCCAGCAAACGTCTCATCAGCCTTACTGGTCAAAGCACTTGCGGCACGTTTGTCATTCAGGAAGAGAACTATTTGCTTACTGCGCCGCAGTTTGAAAACAATCTGCCGCTGACCACCAAACAGGACAAGCGCTACCACGGTTTCGGCACAAAAAGCATCAGCATGATTTGCGAAAAACACCAAGGGCACTGCACCATGAACGTGATGAAGGATATTTTCGAGGTGCGGATTGTATTCCCGATGGTGGATGGTGAAGCGAAAAAAGTGTAAAGATGCATGGAAATCTGAACGCTATTATCCGCTCTTCTGTATTCAATTGGACACTGACTGCATCTTTCATGACGATATAACCGCAGCGTCCGCGCTACATTCATTGGGATTGGGAAATGTGTTTCCAACAAGCTAATCGTCATTTTTAGCAAAATGACCCTGCTTGCCACTACTTCTTCCTCCACGGAGGCGGAAATTAGCAAGCAGGGTTTTTGTTTATCTAAATTTAGAATGCCTGTGAATGCAGCAGCTCTACGCATGGTAATGCTAATGAATTAGCGGTATAGCGCTCCCCCATTCCTTGCTGTTAGCAGTTTCAGAAAAAATTTTTCAATCCGCTTCAAATCGTGTCGCAAAGTGGTGTTTTTTCTACAGTTCGAGGGTGAAGGGGGTATATAAATTTCCCTTCACATGAACAGAAAGGAGGCTGTTGTCAAGAATGAACTGCTCTCGTCTACTGCTATGTTGCCGCCAAGCGCCCAACGATTCAGGATGAAGTGATTTCAAACTGCCTCCTCAAAAATTTTTTTCTAAATTTTTGCGAATCGCGTAAAAAACGCCAAATTTTTTACCAGTTATGGTGGAGAAGCAGTTCTTCTCCATCAGAAGATAAAGGAGGCGATTTCTATGATTATGATTTTCAAACAAGACACTCGAATTAGCCTACACAGATGAATGGCAGCTGTACCACTACGGCTAATTCAGAAACCTGCAAATCGCTGGATAGCTTCCCACAAGCGTTCCATCCAACGAATCAACGCATTTTTGAAACACAAGGAAGTGAACCCGAATGTCCAAGAAGCAATTCTGCTCGTCTGCAAATTTCCCCGCATGGTTCGACGGCACAAATCTCAGCGAGCCGCTATTCTGTACCGCGTTTCTGCAAACCCATCAGCTGATTTTCAGTGAAGGTTCGTTCTTCACGCCAAATGGTCGAATGCAGGACTGCACACCACTGAAAGAAGTCATCTTTCAAGAAATCCACTCCTACATTTGCTCCGGCGTTCCCAACAAAATCAAAAACATCATTGAGGTGCTGAAAATCATTGCGTATGTGCCGGAATTTCCGCCGGAGGAAGATTGCATTCATTTGAAAAACGGCACGCTGTTTCTGGATGGCACATTGGATAGCACTGCTCGTCATGTTGTCCGCACACGACTCCCGGTGGTCTACAATCCTGATGCTCCAACGCCAACAAAGTGGATAGCGTTTCTTGATGAGCTGCTTTTCCCAGAGGACATTCCCATGTTCCAAGAGTTCGTCGGTTATCTTCTGCTGCCCACTACGCTATTTGGTGTGATGACAACGGCTTCGCGCCGCTGAAATCACAAACAGTTTCGGATTTTCTGATTTTCAACGCCTCCAAGTACCACATCGAACACACCAACAACATACACAGCGTGGATGGTCGTCAAGTATGGGAGTTTAAAGGCATCCGGCTCATGATTGACGCTGGTGTCCGCAGCCGGAACGGATTGCAGCGAATTTATGACAAGAATGACCCATTCACATGAGCTGAGAATATCAGCAAGAAGTTATGTACATACGTAAGCTCATTCATGTGCGCAGACAAATCACGTTCATCAACAACTGACCCATAGAAAAGCTAACCAAGTCCAAGGCCGGGCTCCGTGAAGTTCCCCTGCTGCCGGAGCTGGAACAGATTTTGCGGAATCACATGCCAGCAAACGAAGATTGCGCCCAATATGTGGTGGGCGACGAGGACGCATTAAGCGAACGTTCCTTCCGAAACACATGGAAGCGAATCTGCAAGAAAGTCAACCTTCCCAAGGGTGTGACCCCGCATGTGCTTCGCCACACCTTCCTGACCCAGCTGCAAGCCACAGTTCGCGTAGACATCAAAACCTTGCAGAGCATTGCCGGACATTCCAAAATTACGATGACCATGAACACCTACGTCCACAAGGATGTCGGCAATGTCGAGAAAATCAGCCGGACAAGCGACGGACTTTTCAGCCGCGCATGACTGTAAAAAATACATCATTATGCAAATAAGAGCCTCCTGATTTTGCACAGATTTCACGCTTGAAAAGTCCGGAGAATGCCGACTCTGCAAGGCTTTCCATGATTTCCGCACAGGCAGATCTTTTGCACAAAACCGACTGTATACAAAAACGCCCCATGACTGCCATAACAGCCATAGGGCGCAAAATGCTTGGTACAGAAGGGAACTCAGCGCTTGCTGAACTGGGGCGCGCGACGAGCAGCCTTCAAGCCGTACTTCTTGCGTTCCTTCATACGAGGATCGCGGGTGAGGAAGCCAGCCTTCTTCAGGGCAGCACGCAGTTCCGGATCAGCCTTGCACAGGGCACGAGAGATGCCGTGACGAATTGCGCCGGCCTGACCGGACACACCGCCGCCGCAGACATTCACCAGCACGTCGAAAGAGGTCGTGCCAGTCAGCGTCAGGGGCTGACGAACGGTCATCTTGAGGGTCTCCAGACCGAAGTAGTTATCAATATCACGCTTGTTGATGGTCACTTTGCCATCACCGGCGACCAGGCGGACGCGGGCAACAGCCTTCTTGCGGCGGCCAACAGCGCTGTAATCAACCTTAGCCATTTGTTTTTCTCCTTTCCGCCTTACACGAGGTCAAACTTCACGGGCTTCTGCGCCGCATGGTCATGATTCGGGCCAGCGTAGACCTTGAGCTTCTTGGCCATCTGGCGACCCAGCGGTCCCTTGGGCAGCATACCCACGACAGCACGGCGGATTGCAAATTCAGGCTTCTCAGCCAGCAGCTTGCGGTACTTGGTTTCCTTCAGGCCGCCGACATAGCCGGTGTGATGATAATAAATCTTCTGATCCAGCTTCTTGCCGGTCATGACGATCTTATCCGCATTGATGATAATGACATAATCGCCGGTATCCACATTGGGGGTGTAAATCGGCTTATTCTTGCCGCGAAGGATGTTCGCGACCTGGCTGGCCACACGGCCAAACACCTGACCCTCGGCATCGACAACATACCACTGACGGGTAATGTCAGCCGCTTTCGGCATGAACGTCTTCAAAGGTTTTTCCTCCCTAAGTGATGGTTCTCTATGTGTGTGCGGCACGGCATGATGGTCGCATGTCCTCCGCGGGTGTTTCAATAGTTTCCGGGGCAAGCGGAGCTATTGATGCCATCCACTATTGTACAATAAACGCGCCGCTTTGTCAAGCGCAAAATGCGCATTTTTCAAGGATTAACAGTGATAAGGAACTAATTTACTTAGCTGTACTGGCATATTCATCGGTATTCCAGAAGCGTTCTTCGGACATTCGGCGCACCTCCCTTCATTTGAAAACTGAAAGTTGTTTAATTCTTTTCGTAATAAACAATATCCATTTTATCATTTATATTTTCAACCAATCCTGTCCTTTTATATCCCAACTTCTCATATAAATAACAATTTCCTTCTTCTTGAAGAATGGTGTCAAGTTTCCAATTATCATGTCCATGAATTTTTTCGACTTCTTCAAATGCTTTTTGTGCCAACCCTTTATTTCTAAATTCTTTCATAATAAAAACAGGTGCTACTCTTTTTCTACTTCCATCTTTTTTATCTACAACTCTAATCGCACCAACTAAATTATCTCCGTCAAAAATATAATAGAAATATGTAAATTCTTGTGATAATTTAGCTTCTATTCTTTCTTTTGCCTCATTTCCAGGACTTGTTTCATAGTCTTGATATCTTTCTAACAAATCGGAAAAAGCTTCTGTTTGCATTTTCCATATTTTTTCACAATCATTTACATTTGCTCTTATTAGTTTCATAACATCACCTCGTCAAATTCAACGTTTCTTCTTTGTTTCTTTCAATAAAGTTTCCTGTTCCATTTCCTTTTCATAACTGCCATTGGCATAGGCAACGTCCAAAATAGCACGTTCCAGTTTATCTTTCGCCAACCGTTTCATTACGGCGGCGGTCTGCTCGTCCAGCGTGCCACGGCGGAGATACTGCGTGATCGTATTCATGCGGCGATTGTAGATCGCCCTAATCGGATGATCGTCCGCAAGCTCTCGTTGCTCTCTGCCTTTGAGATTGCCGATCTGTCTGCAAGTGCGCCCACGCTTATCCCCCGGAGCAAGTCCTCCGCAGTATTTGGTCTGCCTTGCATCCGTGATCAGAAACCACTTGCCGCAAATAGGGCATAGTTACTTGTCACTATTAAGCCAAGGGTTTTCGGAGGTTTTTTCCCCTTTTGACGCGCCTTTTTGATGATTTGCCGCTATGCTTCCCAAAAGCCGTCAGCGTTTCCGTTTCTTCGGCGGACGTTCCGGCAGCTCTTCCCACATTGCCTGCACCATGGCGCGGAGCTTTGCGGAATCGGCGAGAATCGGGACGTGCAGCATAGGCTGCGCGCCATCGTAGGGCGGCTCGGCGGAAGTACCCGGCATGAAGCGCCACGCTGCCGGGACGTTCTTGACCATGAAGCCCGTGCCGTATACGCCGCCGAAAATCCGCTCGCGGTAGTAGAAGATGAACCCGCCCATCATGGGGATTCGGCGGACTTCCGGCAGCGTCGCCAGCTGGGCAGAGACGAAATCCGCCAGCTCGCGATTCGTCATGCGCTTCCGCAGATTCTCGACGCGCCCGGCGATATTCGCGGCAAACTGCTCGTCCGTGAACGACGGGTCGCGGGTGCTTTGCCAAAGGCTGCACGGCAGGTCGGGGCACTGCGCGCAGTTCCGCAAGCCCTTTTTCTCCCGCACACAGGCGTAAATCGGGCACGCGCAGCCCGCCGACGCATGAAACACACGCCCCTGACATTCGTTGCAGCCCCGGCACAGTCCCCCAAAGAATGAACATGCGCCGCAGTCCGTGCCGCAGACGCTGATGTTTTCGCTCATGTTGATACCTCCTCCGGCGGATAAACGCCGTTTTCCTCCATTGTACGCCCATTTTCGCACGATGTCTTGAAGAAATGCGACACGTTTTCCCCGTGATAGCGGCGAAACTCGCGGCACAGGTGCGCCTGATCCGCAAAGTCGTAGCGTGCCACCGCATCCTGCACGTCCGTCAATGTCCCGTGGCAAATCTCCTGATAGAGCGCTTGATACCGCACCAGCGCACTTCCCTTCTTCGGCGGCAAGCCCCAGTACTCGCCCAAAAGGCGCTCCAGCTGACGGCTGCTGATGAACAATTCGTGCGCCCACTCGCTGATGGTCGCCGTCCCGCGGTGGTGCAGCAGCGCATCCGCTGCCGTCTCCACCAGCGGATTTTCCCGGCACTGAAACGCCAGCAGGACGCTCTGCGCATACGCCGTGCGCGCCGATAATCCGCGCAATTCCAGCAATCGCGCCCGCAGCGCCCGGTCAAGGCGGCCGAATCGGACTTCCGGCGATTCAAAGCCGTTCAGCGTGCCGCGAAGGGCATCATCCGCAAACGCATACGCGCCGAAGGCATGGAAGCGGATGGCGAATGTGCTCACCGTATGCCCCGGAATCATCGGCAAATGCGCAGTGCCGCACACGTCGCTGACGCCGCAGAAACTCGCTTGAATGATGCGCCCCGCCGTTTCGTCAATGTGGTAGATGAGGTCAGCGCAGACATCGGGAATGATGCGCGTCGGGGATGCGCCAGCGCCGATGATGCCGCCCCAGAAGCAGCGAATCCACCTTTGCAGGGATTCGCAGGGCAGGATTTCATGGTGCGCCGCCGTTGCGAGGAAGGGAGTGGCAGTCAGGGGCTGCCACATGCGGCGGATGTTTATCATTCGCGGTTCTCCTTCCTTATACAATGCTTTTGTTGCAGAAGATTTCGCCTCTGCGGAGGCGACAAGGGGGCTTTCCGTTCGCCCCTTGACCCCTTCGGTCGTCACTTTTCCGTCTCAAACGTCACGTTCCGCCCGTCGGAGCGGCAGATAATTGTCCCCTGCTCATCGGTGCGGAAAACAACAACATCCGCGTCGCGAAGGCGGCTCAGGGTGCTTTCCGCCGGATGACCATAGGTGTTGCCCTTGCCGACGCTGATGACGGCGTACTGCGGCATGATTTCACGCAGGAAGGCATAGCACGTCGAGGTTTCACTGCCGTGATGACCGACTTTCAGCACCGTCGCCTGCAGCGGTTCGCCATTTGCCAAAAGCGCGTGTTCCGCGTTCCACTCCGCGTCGCCCGTGAAGAGGAACGACGTGCTACCGCAGTCCACGCGCACGACCAGCGACATGTCGTTTGTGTCCGTGAAGCCCTGCCCGTCGGAGAGGAACGTCACCTGCGCGCTGCCGAGATAAAAGCTGTCGCCGATGCTCGGCACGGTCAGCGAAATTCCCTGCCTTTCGGTGTACTTCACCAGTGAGCTGAATACCTTCGTATCCCACTGCGTCACGGGCGAATACACCGCGCCGACCGTGCAGGCATTCAGCGCGCCGGGCAGACCGCCAATGTGATCTTCATGCGGATGCGTCGCAATGATGGCGTCAAGGTGCTCAATCCCCAGCGTCTTGGTCAGGTAGGCGTAGACGAATTGGCTGGCGGAGGCTTTTCCGCCGTCAATCATCATGGCGTGGCCGTCGCTGACGAGAATCGCGCCGTCCGCCTGACCGACATCGAGGAAATACACCGTTAAATCAGCGGATGAAACGGGTGCGGCGGTCGCCGTCGGCAGCTTCGTCGGAATCGGCGCGAGGAAATCATCCCCGTTCGGCGCGTCGCTGCGGACGAACAGCAGCACCGCCATCAGGAGTGTCAGCAGCAGTTGGAAAATCGTCCGGCGTGTCGCCCTGCGCCGCATCGTCCGGCGTTTTTTCTTCTTCATCGTGTACCCGTGCTGCCGAAGCCGCCGCGGGACGCATTGTCAAGGTGCTCCACCGTCACCAGCTCCGGCTTGTCCATCTTCCTCATCACGCGGAACTGGCAGATGCGGTCGCCGCGCGCGATTGTCGTGTCGCGCATGGCCAGCGCTGGAAAGCCCCACACGTCGTCGTCACCGCAGTAGCTTTCGTCGATGACACCCATGCTGTTCGCCTGCAGAATCCCCCACTTGCGGAAGGTCGAGCTGCGCGGCACAATGTGCGCCTCGTACCCCTCCGGCAGCTGCATCGACACGCCCAGCGAAATAATGCGGAACTCCCCCGCGTGCATCGTCACGGTTTCCGCCGCGCACAGGTCAATCCAGTCCCCCTGCGGCAGGATGGTCAGCGGCACTGCGCCGTCGTGATATCGAACCAGAATCTTCATGCTTGTTCCCCTTTCTGTTTGCCTTTTTATCATAGCACAAAAAGGCATTGCCGGGAAGGCGAACACGCGGATTTTTCTTTTTCCAAAAAATCCGATTTTCGGGATGAAAATGCCATCGTGCTCCGTTAAATGGGCAGATGCACCCCAAAGACGATTTAATTAATGTCTGCTGACCAACCCAAAAAGCATTGCGACACAAGGCAATCCCGGCAATC